>MDTE01073588.1_pt1 | contig 11357 bp, 10 predicted proteins | sample 811231 | NCBI WGS metagenome assembly MDTE01 (sample SAMN05326651, study PRJNA326480) | marine metagenome | isolation source: seawater | place: Indian Ocean: Red Sea | collected 2010
CGAGGTGCAGAGTAAAAAATAAAACGATTTTTGAAAATTATTTGTAAGAGTCATTTAATTCAATTTTCAGATATAGCTCTATGCGTAAGTTTATTTTACAAAAGTGATGTATAAATTCATAACTCAGTTATAATTTACAGGTGAACTCAGAAAGACCCTTATTAGGGCGCACAGGGTACAGGGTAAAAGCAAAACAGTGATTGTGGCGGAGAGGGTGGGATTCGAACCCACGAACGAGTTGCCCCGTTGCTGGTTTTCAAGACCAGTGCTTTCAACCGCTCAGCCACCTCTCCTAGGTAAGGTTTTATATGAATATTTGAAAATAATTTCAATCAAAATTAAGTTAAGAAATATAAATTTTAGTATAAGATTTACATTCTATAAAAATATGAGCTTTTTTCAGATTATAAAAAAAATATTATCTATCAAAATTGACATTTTTATGCCAAAAGAAAAAAAAGTTTTAATCTACGATGCTATGACAAAGATTACTGGTTATTCAGGAATATTCTTCAAAAATAATGAAATAACAATTTTTTATAATAGATTTGAAAGAATAAATTTAAGCATTTTATTAAAAACTTTTTTTGAATTTAATATTCTGAATTTTATTCGTGAGTACAAAAAAAATTTTTTTAGAGCTGTTAAACCGAAAATTGTATATACTTCAATAGATAACAATCCAGCTTTCTATAAATTAAAACAAATTTATCCTGAAGCGACTTATATTTCAGATCAAAATGGAATGAGGGATGAAAAATTTTATAATTTCGCAAAAAATGAAATTAATAAAAAAAACAAATCTTATCATTGTGATTATTATTTTGTTTTTGGTTCTAATGATAAAAATAAATTAAAAAAAATAGTTAAAGGTCGAATTATAGTAGCTGGAAATGCAAAAAATAATAATAGAAAATTTGATGTTAAAAAAAATAAACGTAAAGTAGTTTTTATTGCAGGTACGTTTAAAAATAATCTTGAAGAAATAGAAAAATTAAAAATTATTTATAAATATTGTAATAATAATAATTTAAGGTTATTTTTTTTAGACAGACCTAACCAAAATAATTTTGATTACATTATCAAGAATATACCGAAGATAAAATTTACATACCTTTCGGGAACAAATTATACAAAGAGAGAGGATATAAAAAAATATAAACACCTTGCTTCTGCAGTATTAATTATTTTCTCACATTCAACATTGGGTTATGAGTTTTTGTCAAGATATTCAAAAATAGTTTCATATAATCATACCAATTACAAACCTCGTTTAAATCAAAATTATCCAAACTCAGGGCCATTTTGGTATTGTGGGAATAGCGCAAAAAAACTAGAAAAAAAAATAAGTAAAGTGCTAACTCAAAAAAATACAGATTGGAACAAATTAGCAAAGTATTTTTCCGGTAAAATTATGATTTATGATAAAAACAACTCTATTAGAAAAAAATTAATTAGAAAATATTTAACCTTAGGTAATTAATTAAATGTGCGGTATTTTTGTAGTCATTCCAAAAAATAAAAAAAAAATTGATTTAAAGAAATGTTTAAAATCATTAGATGAATTGAAAAGAAGAGGACCAGATTATAATTTCTTTAATATAAAAGATAATATTTTTTTTGGTCAAACTGTTTTATCTATGGTGGGTGATACAAAAAAAAGAATAGATCACTACATATCCTATAACAATAGATATCTAATTACATATAATGGTGAGATTTACAATTATAAAGAATTATCAAAAAAAATATCAAATAAATTAAGATCTAAATATTCAGATACGAATGTACTAGTAAATTTATTTACCAAAATTAACTTAAAAAATATTCCAAAATTGATTGATGGGATGTATGCATTCGTTGTTTATGACAACAAAAAAAAAAAATTAATAATTTCAAGAGATCCACAAGGTGAAAAATCATTATTTTTCTACGAAGATCAAAAGCACATCATTTTATCGTCAGAAGTGAGACCAATACATTTGTTTGTTAAAAAATTATATTTAAACAAAGATATATTAAAAAGTTATTTTTACACAAGGCATTTTATAAATTTTGAGAAAACAGTTTATAAAAATTTATCAATTATAAGTCCAGGAGATACAATTACTTTAAATCTTAAAAATATGAAATTTAAAAGACTCTTAAAATTTAGTATTTTTGATTATGTTGATAAAAAGATCTATAAAAAAAACCTAAAAAAAAGTGAGTCATCGTTAGTCAATCAACTGGAAAATATCTTAAAAAAAAATATAAGACAAATGATACCATCCGGAAGAAATTCAGCATCTATATTCAGTGGAGGTGTGGACTCTTCAATAATTTCTTACATTATTAAAAAAATTAATAAATCCGTTAGATTTATTACCTTAGATCACCTTGGCAAAGATAAAATATCTAATAAAATAAAATTATTTGAAAAAAAATTAAAAAGTAATATTTTAAAAAAGAACGTCACACTAAAGAATTATCAAAATAGTTATATAAAATGTTTGGACGTATGCAGCTCTCCAGTCAATTCACATGATTTTCCAGGCCGAATGATTATCGCTAAACAAGCTAAAAATCTTAAGTGTAAATGTATCTTTGGAGGCGATGGTGCTGATGAATTATTTGGTGGATACGAAACTTACAGACAAAAGATCTTTAATAAAAATATAAATAAATCAAATTATACAAAATTATTGTATATTAATTTTTTTAATAAGAATTTAGAATTAAATTATTTTAAAAAAAAATTAAATTTTTATTGGAAAAAAAGTCTCAAATCTTATAATTTTATTAAGAATTTAGACGAGAGAAATAGACAAGCAATGATGTTGATAGATACCGCAATACAATTGTCTTCTGTTGGGTTAAGAGGTACTGATTTAATGTCTATGTATAATTCAGTGGAGCCTAGATCACCTTTTTTGAGAAAGGATATAATTAAATTTGCGTTAAATTTACCAATTAAATTTAAAGTAAGTCTACATTCAAAACATAAAATAAAAAATAAAGTTTTATTGAGTAAACTTTTTGTAAAATATTTTGGAAATGATTTGTTATTCCCCAAACAAGGTTTCTCTGGTTTTCCAAATGAGATAAATAATAATCTAAAAAATTCTAAGAATTATAAAATAAATAAATATCTTAAAAAAAAAATTGATTTTAAATTTTATAACAAACAAAACGCTCAATTAAGATGGAAAATATCTAATATGGAATCGTTTCTAAGAAGAAATAATTATTGACAAAATTTAGCTTCTCAAGTTCCTTTATATCAAGAATAATAGGCATTTGACTTTTTGTTCAATATATGAACATATAGTTCAAATTATGAACAATAATTTAAATAATGTTTTTATAGGATTTGATAGCAAAGAGGAAATTGCAAGTTTAATATGTGAATATTCAATTAAAAAATATTCCAAGAATAAAATAAAAATAAATCATCTTAAGTTAGAAGAATTACGTAAAAAAGGACTTTATAAAAGAACTCATGATAATTTGAGTTCAACCGAATTTACATTTTCGAGATTTCTTGTTCCTTTTTTAATGAATTATGAGGGGTGGGCTGTTTTCTGTGACTCAGATTTTTTATGGATAGATGACATAAACAAATTATTTTCTCTGAAAGATAACAAATTTGCAGTTATGTGTGTACATCATGAATATGAACCAAAGAATATTCAAAAAAAAATAGGAGCGAAACAATTACTCTACCCAAGAAAAAATTGGAGCTCTATGGTCTTGTGGAATTGTGGTCACCCTTCAAATAAAAAAGTTAATTTAGAATTAGTAAATAATGAAACAGGAAAATACTTACATAGATTTGGTTGGCTTAAAAACAATGAAATTGGACAAATTGGTATTGAATGGAATTGGTTAGTAGGATGGTATGATAATGAAAAAATAAAACCAAAAGCTATACATTTTACAGAGGGCGGTCCTTGGCTTAACGATAATTATAAAACAAATAAATATGCAGAATTGTGGTTAAAGATGGAGAGGGAATTCAAGTCTTAATTTTTACAAATGTATAAAATTAAAAAAATTTGTATTGTTGGAACAGGATATGCAGCTTACAATCATTTTAAGTGTTTCAATAAACTTTTAAAACAAAAAATTATAATAGTTACGAGAAGTATAAAAAAAAATAAAAATTTACAGAAATTTAGAAAAAAGGCATTAATAGTTCAAGGAATTAAAAATATATCAGAAAAAATAGATGGTTTTGTTATTGCTGTTCCTTGGTACCAAAATGATAATTATTTAAAAAAATTTATGAATTATAAAAAACCAATTTTATTTGAAAAACCCTTAAGTTTAAGTAAACAAAATATTTTAAATATATCATATAAAAAGAATAAATTTGTAGCATTAAATCGAAGACACTATAAAACAATTAAATATATAAAAAAAAAAGTATCAGTAAAAAAAAAAGACATTATTGATGTTGAGCTTAATTTATCGGAAAATTTTAATTTATTTAAAAAAAGATTTAAAAAATCAGAAAAGCTTCTTACTTTTTTTTCATCAATTCATTATCTAGATTTAATAATCTTTTTATTTGGTAATCCAAACAATTTTAAAGTTCTTAAAAAATTATTTAACAAAAAAGAAGTTTCATCCGGCCATTATATTTGTAATTATAAAAACTTCAAATGCAGAATAAATATTTTTAACAATTCATCAGAAAATAATAAATTAATAATTAGATTTAAAAATGGTGAAGTTTTTGTTTTAAACCCAATTGAAAAATTAAAAATCTATAAAAATATGAAGAAAGGTAATTTAGGAAATAATAAATATTATATTCCAATACTTAAAAAAGAAATTGTTGATTTAAAATCTCATTTCAAGTATGGTTTTTTTGCTCAAGCTAATGCTTTTTTAAAAAATAAGATGAAACCAAATATAGAAGAATATTTATTAACACATAATTTTATTCAGAAATTCATATAATGCAGGAAGATTTTTTAAAAAGAAGAAAATTACAAGAAGACAAACATTTTAAATTGTCAGAAAAAAATAAGAATATTTTTGACAGCTTAGTAGTAATTGAAATAAATTTGACTGAACTATGTAATAGAAAATGTGTATTTTGCCCAAGAGTAGATCCAGAAGTCTTTCCAAACAGAAATCTGCACATGGACCTAAAACTTACAAAAAAAATTGCAACTAACTTAAAAAAAATAAATTATAAAGGGAGACTATCTTTTTCTGGATTTGGTGAGCCTTTATTAACCAAGAATTTACTTGAACATTTAAAGATTTTTAGAGAGGAACTGAAAGAAAATAATTTAGAAACAAACACCAATGGGGACAAATTAAATCCCAATGTTATAAAAAATTTGTTTAAGAGCGGCCTCACAAATCTTTATATTAACGCTTATGATGGTCCACACCAAATAGAAAAATTTGAGAAAATGATAAAAGAGTCTGGCATAAATAAAGATAATTTTTTTATTCGACCACATTGGGAAGGTTATCATAAAGACTGGGGTTTATTTTTAAACAATCGTTCAGGAATGGTAAAACTAGCAGAAAATGAATACCTCAAACCTGTTTCTAAAGAAATCAAAAGAAAATGCTTCTATCCATTTTATAAAATGTTTATAGATTTCGATGGAAGAGTTTTATTCTGCTCAAATGATTGGGGAAGGATAAATATTGTGGGAAATGTCAATAAAGAAAGCATAGAAGAAATATGGCTTGGTGAAAAATTAAATTATTTTAGAAAAAAACTCTCAAATGAGGATAGAAGTAATAAACCTTGCAATACATGTTCTATAAATGGAACTTTGCATGGAAAAACTAGTTATGATTTATTAACAAATTATTTTAAATTCTGAAAATATTATAAGTATTTTATAAGATTATTCGTTAATTTCTTTATAATTCTAAAAATATATAATTTATGATAAAAATAAAAATGTTTAATTTTTGTTTTATACTTTTATTTTTGGTAATATTTTCCTTGCCAAGTCATATTAATGCTAATCAGAATGATGACTTTAAAAAATGGGTTATTAATTTTAAATCAGTTGCTATTAAGAAAGGTATATCTAACGAAACTTTTGATGAAACAATGAAGGACGCCAGATTTTTACCCAAAGTAATTGAATATGATCGTTATCAACCTGAGTTTTATGAAGATACCTTTACCTATGTTAAAAAAAGATCAAATTCACTTAAAGTTAAAAAAGGTATTATTTTATATAAAAATGAAAAAGATCTTATTAATGAGGTTGAAAAAAATTTTCTTGTTGAAAAAGAACTTTTATTAGCATTGATGGGCATCGAAACAAATTTTGGCAAGTATCTTGGTAAAATGGATATTATTTCATCTCTAGCAACTTTAAGTTTTGATCAAAGAAGAAGTGCTTTTTTTACTAATGAATTAATTATATTATTAAAACTTTTAGATCAAAAGATAATTTCAAAAGAAATTCTTTTTGGATCTTGGGCTGGAGCATTTGGAAATTTTCAATTTATGCCATCTACAATAAAAAATTATGCAATAGATTATGATAAAAATAATAATATTGAATTAAAGCAAATAAAAGACTCATTTGCTTCAGCTGCGAATTATATGAATAAAATAGGTTGGAAAAAAAATGAACATTGTTTTTATAAGATCAAATTAAAGGAAAATATTCCTGCTAAATATTTGAATAGTTCTGCAAAAAAACTTAAAAATAAAAAAAAATATAAATTTTTTAAACAATATTTAAAAGAAGAACCTAATTATAATATTAACGAAAATGAAGTAATAGCTATTATTACACCAGATAAAGATATTATATCAAATTCGAATAAATATTATCCAGCTTATATAGTATTCAATAATTATGAACAAATACTTAAATGGAACAGATCGCTAAGATTTGCTCTTGCTGTTTGCACATTAAAAGATAAAATTAAAAATGAAATTTAAATTTATTTTAGTTCTTATTTTAATTTACTCATGCGCAAGCACAAATACTAATTATAATTTAAAAAAAATATCCCATAACTCCCAAGGTTTTGCATATATTTATGCAAACGATGAATTTACATATAAAAATGTTTCAAAAAAATTTGATAATACAACAATGCAAATTAGCTCCAATTATGTAAAAAGGGGAACATTATTAAAGATAATAAATCCACATAATAAAAAAAATATAATTCTTAAAAATACCAAAAATGCTAGTTATCCAGAATTTTATAATATTTTAATCACTGAACCAGTTGCTTTCGAATTGGAGTTAGACAAAAACATACCTTATGTAGAGGTAATCGAAATAAAAAAAAATAAATCTTTTAAAGCCAAAAAAGCCAAAACCTATTTTGAAGAAAAAACAGTTAACAAGAAAGCTCCTGTCCAAAAAGTTGCAATTTCAAATATATCAAAGAACAAGTTAAAAAATAAAAATTTAAATAAAAAAAAGAGTTTTTTCATAAATATTGGAACTTTTTACTCTTTAAATACTGCTAAAGCACTTAAATCCAAAATTATTGAGGATTTAGAGTTATCAGATAGCAATATTATCAAAATAAAAAGTAAGAAAAAAAACCAAAATGAGTTAACATCCGGTCCATATACATCTATCAATTTGATGAAAAATGATTACATTCAATTGAAAAAGTTTGGATTCGAGCAACTTGATATAAAATTAAATGAATAAAATTATTATACTCTTTATACTCTTTTTTTTTAAATCCAATTTTGTAAACTCTGCACCCGATATTAATGCTAAAACTGCAATTCTCGTTGACTATAATTCTGATAAAATATTATATGAATATGAAGCAGATTTAAAAATATATCCCGCTTCAATGACTAAGATAATGACTTCCATAATAGCCTTTGATCTTTTAAAAAAAAATGAAATATCCATGGATGACAAGTTTGTAATATCAAAAAATGCGTGGAGAATGTCTCAAAGTGGTTATTCATCACAATTTATAATGGTAAATGATGAAGTATCTGTTGAGGATCTTTTAAAAGGAATAATCATTGTCTCGGGAAATGACTCTTGTATTGCGTTAGCCGAGGGTATCGCAGGAACAGAGGAAAACTTTGTCTACATGATGAATGAAAAAGCAGGAGAAATTGGAATGGAGAATACTAACTTTGCAAATTCCTCGGGTATTAATCATCCAGATAATTATTCTACCGCTAGAGATATTGCTTTGATGTCAAAATATCTTATAAAAAATTATCCAAACTATTATAAACTTTTTGAAGAAAGGAGTTTTACTTGGGACAGAACTGGAGGTGACCCGATAACACAATCAAACCGAAACAGACTTTTGTATAAAAATATAGGTGTAGATGGTATTAAAACTGGATATTTAGCTGTGGAAAAATATTCTTTGGCAAGTAGTATGCAAAAAGAAACAAGACGTTTAATTTCTGTAATAAGTGGACTTGATACTAAACAAAAAAGAACATCAACATCTTTAAAATTATTAAATTGGGGCTACAGAAATACTGATACTTTCGAAATTTCAAAGGCTAACGACACAACTTTTGAAATTAAAACATGGTTGGGAAAAACAAAATTAATTAAAGGCACAACAAAAGAAGACGTATATGTGACATTATCTAAAAGGGACTCAAGAAAATTGAAAGTTTTTATTGATTACGATGGTCCTGTAGTTGCTCCTATTAAAAAAGATCAAGAAATTGCAAAATTAAAGGTATACAAAGATCAAGAACTTTTAAATGAAACAATTATTTTTGCCTCACAAGATTTAAAAAAAGTTAATTTTATAAAAAGCATATTTAATTCTATAAATTATTTGATTTGGGGTGATGTATAAAAAAAAACCTTATTTCATCGTCTTTGAAGGGGTAGAGGGATGTGGTAAATCTTTTCAATCAAAAAGATTGTTTTTAAAATTGAGAAAAAATTTTTCTACTATTCTTACCAGAGAACCAGGAGGAACAAAAAGTGCAGAACTAATAAGAAAATTAATTTTAGATGATTATTTTAAAAAAGATGATAAAAACAAATTCGACAAATATACAGATACTTTACTTTATTTAGCATCAAGAAACGAACATGTAAATTCAAAAATTAAACCTGAATTAAAAAAAGGCAAAGTAGTTATTTGTGATAGATTCACCGACTCTACACTAGCATATCAAGTTTATGGAAAAAAAGTTAAAAAAAGTTTTATAAACAATATTCATAACATTATTTTACAAAAGATTAAACCAAATCTAGTTTTCATTCTTAAAGTAAATCAAAAATCAGCTCAAAAAAGACTTGCTAAAAGAAAAAATAAAAATAGATATGATAAATTTTCAAAGAATTTTTATAGAAAAGTACAAAAATATTTTTTAAAATTATCAAAAAATAAAAAAAATTATATTATTCTAGACTCATCTTCAAATAGTAAAGATTTAGAAAAAAAAATATTTGAAATTGTATTAAAAAGATTAAAAAATGGATAAGACTCTTTTAGAACCAGAACAAACATTACAATTGATTAGTTATCATGAAAAGATAAATGAATTCCAAAAGCTTTATAATTTAAATAAATTTCCAAAAGTGATTATGCTTTCAGGTGAGAAGGGGATAGGAAAATTCACTTTTATAATTCATTTAATAATTTCTTTAATTGATAAAGAAAACTATGATTTAAAAAATTTATCAATTTCAAGCAATTCCTTGATACACAAAGAAATAATTTCAAAAGTTTTCTCTAATGTTATAATTATTAAAGGTGACAATAATGTATCAGTTAAAATAGAAGACATCAGAAGACTAAAAGAAATTATTTTTAAAAGCAATTTAAATGACAAACCAAGATTTATAATACTTGATGATATGGACAAATTTAATATTAATTGTCAAAATGCTTTATTAAAAATAATTGAGGAACCCCCTCAAAACAATTATTTTATTTTGATCAATAATAAAAAAAATAAGATAGCTAAAACAATTCAATCAAGATCTTTAGAATTTAAATTTTTTCTCAGTGAAAGCGAAAAAATATTTATTATAAAACAAATTATCAAAAAAAATGATCTAGAGTGTAATTTTGACTATTTAAATTTTCCTTTATCTCTAGGTAAATTTATTAACTTCAACTATTTGAATATAAAAGAAAAAATTGATTTAAATCAACCGATTGTAAATTCAATTGGTAATCTTCTAAAATTATTTAGAAAAACAAAAAATAATTATTGTATTTTGTTTATTAAATATTTATTGGATAATAATATTTATAAAAAAATAGATTTGAAAGATAGTGATCTGATGTCTCAAATTGATAATAAAAATGAGACATTGAAGCTTATAGATGATTTTGTTTTATTTAATTTGAATTACAATTCCACATTACAATTAATATCTGAAAAATTTAATGAATAATAAAAATTTTTATATAACGACACCTATTTACTATCCGTCTGGAAAACCTCATATGGGTCACGCCTATTCAAGTATTATAGCAGATATTTTAGCCAGATTTAATAAAATTGATGGTAAAAATGTTTTTTTTCTTACTGGTACAGATGAACATGGATTAAAAATACAAAGGGAAGCTGAAAAAAATAATAAAAATCCGATTGATTTTTGTGATGAACTCTCAAAGAAGTTTAAAGACTTAACTTCAACATTGAATTTATCAAATAATGATTTCATACGCACCACAGAGAAACGACATTATGAGTCAGTAAAAAATATATGGAACAAGTTGTATGAAAATGGGAATATATATCTAGATAAATATAGTGGTTGGTATTCTGTATCTGACGAAGCGTATTATGACGAAGATGAAATAGAATCAATAGATGGCAATAAAATTTCAAAATTATCAGGATCAAAAGTAGATTGGGTTGAGGAAGAGTCCTACTTTTTTAAATTATCAAAATGGTCTGAAAAGTTATTAGAGCATTATGATAAAAATCCCGAATTTATACTACCTTTTTCAAGAAAAAAAGAAGTTATAAATTTTGTTAAAAAAGGTCTTAAAGACCTCTCTGTAAGCAGAACCTCTTTTACATGGGGTATTAAAGTTCCTCAAAATAATAAACATGTAATTTATGTTTGGCTGGATGCTTTGACAAATTACATAAGTGCTCTTAATTATCCAAGTACAAATGACAAATTATTTAAAGAATTTTGGCCAGCCAATATTCATATTATAGGTAAAGATATTTTAAGGTTTCATGCAATTTATTGGCCAGCATTTTTAATGGCTGCTGAGATAAAGTTACCTGAAAGAGTATATGGACATGGCTGGATATTGTCAGATGAAAAAAAAATGTCAAAATCATTAGGTAATATTTTAGATCCAATAGAGATAATTGACAAATATGGAATTGATCAATTGAGATATTATTTAATGAAAGACGTATCTTTAGGAAATGA
>MDTE01022438.1_pt1 | contig 11355 bp, 5 predicted proteins | sample 811231 | NCBI WGS metagenome assembly MDTE01 (sample SAMN05326651, study PRJNA326480) | marine metagenome | isolation source: seawater | place: Indian Ocean: Red Sea | collected 2010
AACACTCATCATGGTGGGACAACGTAAGGAACGTGCTCGTTGTTCACCCAAAACCCATCGTATTGCATCAGAGACGTTACTTTTTCCACACCCGTTCGGCCCAACAACAGCCGTAATACCGGGTTCGAGTAACAGTTCAACTGAATCGGCAAAGCTCTTGAAACCTCGGATTTGAACACGATTGAGGTGCACCCTTAACCACTCCTTAAACAAGTTGAATTACATGACTGAGCCGGATCCGTTCAATTGGAACAAGCAGAGCCACCTATGCAACGAAGCAAAGAGAAAAATCGTTTCACTAAAAACTAGGAGAAGAGGTTGAAACGCAGGAAATATCGGTTGATTTCTCAGCAAGAATGGGTTTAATTCTTGGGAAGTAAATATTATTCCCATCCATAACCGTGGGAATTACCGGTTATCTGATACAGAGATTGAGCAACTTGAAAATATAAGTCGGCATTCTCAGTTTGAAGCAATGGCTCGATAGATGAAACACTTTGCGTAGCACCCAAGTTAGCCAGTGCGACAGCCAGAACAGCTTTAACACTAGCTTGTTCCTCGATACTGAGACGTCTAGCTAAAGATGGTATTACTGAAGGGTCTTTGATGTTGGAGAGTGCATTAATGACATCCTGCCTAATTTCAGCATCAGTATCATCCAGTAGGCTGATTAAGTTAGGTAACGACTTATTATCCCCCAACAAACCGACGGCTTCTATTGATTTTCGCCGAATCGCCTTGTCTTGGTTGACATCTATTTTTTCGATCAAAAGTGGCAAAAACTCTTTTTTACCAGAACGACCAACCGCCAACATAGCAGAGAGATTGTTGTTTTTTAGTAAGTCACCCAATTTGTTGGCCGAAGATTTACTTTTTGAACGGCCGAGAGCCAAGATAGAATAATCACGAATCTTGGAACTTTCCCAACTGTCGTCTATTCGTCGTATCATCCATTCATCAATCTTATCAGAGAGCTCAAAAGATTGGGCTGCGTTCACGAAGGCTTCCCAAGTGTAGTTTCGCCGAACTAAATCTATATCAGTCTCAATGAAATATTCAGTCGAATCAATCAACCGCTCCTCCAGCAGTAGAGAAGTTTTTGCAACTCCAAATTCAGATAAGGACAGAGCTGCATTTTGTCGAGCATGTGGTGTTGCTCCACGATCAGCCACTATCGATAAGAAATCGTCAGAAAACTGGACGAGACCAACCTTTCCTATAACGCTGATCGCAGTTTCGTAGATTTCCCCAGTTTCATTTTGAAAAATTGACGATAGTGTATTGACCACGGATTCATCAGATGAATCCCCCAAAAAACCGATGGCTTTTACCCCGGCCAAACGAAGTCCCGAAGGAGATTGCATATCGTTAATCAGAGATAAAATAGGTGTAACAGCCCTTCTAATTTTCATGGATTGGAGAGCAAAAATTGATGCTTCCTTAATTTCTGTTTCAACGTCGTTAGCCTGGAGAATCTCCAATATTTTTCCGACTGATCCTTCGTAGCGTAGTTTTCCAAGTGAACGTATAGCATTAGCACGAATTGTTTTTGACTCATTACTAGAATTTGCGATTTCCAGTAGCCGATCCACAGCATCTCGATTATTGAAGTTACCAATCAGTGAAACGGCCGTTTTTCGAATTCGATAATTGGCATTTCGAGTTTCCTTTAAGACCGCCGCAAATCCATTGGGATTTTTTAATCGTCCGAGAGTAGAAATAATGGCCCACTTAACCCATGTATCGGCATTTGCTGCAGAACTGTCGTTGGCTTTTGACAATTCTAAAGCAGTTTTATCTACTCCGTCTTGAACAAGTGCATCCATCACTGCTGACTGAATTGAAGCGACCTCTTTTTCATCATCTTCAAAAGATCCTATCCCTTTTTTCAAAACCTTCACTAATTCTTGGTCAGCAGAAGTTGCTTGGCCAAAAGTAGCTAAAGCCTTGACGACATTGGTTCGAGTACTCTCGAATTCATCTTCGTTTAGTGCTTTAACTAGAACCTTAGTTACCCTTTCACTTTTATCTACTTTTCCAAGGGCTGTGGCTGCCGCTTGTCTAACTAAGCCTTGTCTGTCTTCTTCGAGGGCCTGTGTTAAGGCTTTGACAATTTGTTCTTTTTGATTCCCCCGATTTTCCCCAATAACACCAAGGGAAGCTGCGGAATTTGCCCGAACAGTGGCACGTTCATCTCCAGTCTTGTGATGTAAAGACCCAATTAGTTCAGCAACTATATTTTGGCCAATCGCTGTTTTCTCGACTTTTTTCCCAATCTTGCCTAGTGTAACTGCGATTTCACTCCGTATTAGACTTGGGACTGGCTTAATTTTTCCCCAGGATTCGTATTGTGGTTTTCTAAAATGTTCGCTATTTGGTAGCCACTCCACCCCTAATTTATCAACAGACTCACTCAGACGAGCGTAAGTTTTATACTTTCGTTTCATATGCCGTCGTAGTTTATTGGGATCATCAAATCGAGTGCTCAATCCCCATAACATTGCGATGACAGATGATGAATCACTGACGTTATTTTCTATTTTGCCTAAGGCTAAGACTGATGATTTTCGGATTTCGAGACTTGTAGTATCACTCAGAGATAACCTTAATAAAGGCTGGATAGCTTCGGTCAACCCCAATTCTCCTATAGCATCGATAGTAGCCTTTCGTACAGCGTCCCTAGCACCTCGAGTATTCTCAGCAATACGGATTAGCTGTTTATTCACAAGACCATTATCTTTAATTTTCAATTTCCCCAGAGCAGATGCTGCTTGGATTGCAGTTGAATCATCCAGCTCAAGTGCATAACCCAATGCCTTGACAGCTCTCAAGTCTTTACCTCGTGACAAGGTATTACCCATAAACTGAGCAGAAATCCCTTGTATTTCCTTTGGGGTATTCAAATCTAGAAGTAAGTCGATGAGAGGCTCAGTTGCTCTCAAATCCCCCATGCTGAGCAAGGCTCTGGCAGACTCAACTCTTACTGAAACACTTGCATCCATGTTTTGACAGGTTTGTATTAGCTGGGGTACGACCTTACCTCCCATCTTAATTAGTGCATTCCGCGCGGAAGCCTTTAGCTCGTCATTAGCTAATAACTGAATCAATATTTTAACAGTATTCTCGATTTTCAAGTCTCCAAGAATCTGTAAAGTAGATCGTTGTACAGCACTTCTCCGATTGGCCGTTCGAGTATTATCAATGAAGGCATTGGCAATGAATTGATGTTCTCCAAACGATGAACCAACAATATTTTCCCCATTTTGGTCTAGTGTTTGTACGAGATTCGGCATTGCAGGTTGGCCAATTTGATTTAAAGCAGAGATCGCGGTCGATTTAACATAACTGTCGCTATCAGCAAGTAGATACATCAAATCTACTACAGCAGTGCTGGAATTTAGTCTATGTACAAGCTTAGCGGCGTGCATTCTCACAATTGCCGAGTTAGATCTAGTCGCAGCCTTAAGCGCCGGTATAACTTTCTTTGAGCCAATTTTCTCCAACGCCACGACAGTAGAATAGAGGACCTGATTCGTTTCCTGCTTATTTGCTAAAATTTGTGTGTAAGTTTCGACCAGTGATTCATCCGCGAGATTGGCAAGGTGTGAGATAGCATATTGTCGAACTTCGGGTGAGATTGGCATAGATAAAATATCTAGAAGCTGTGTTTTAACTCTCATACCAAATTGATTTATAGTCTCAAAAGCTAATCTCTTGGCTTGGTAGTTGTAGCATCTTTGTGCTTCCAACAGTGAGCGCAAAATTGATGAATCAATCTTTACGTTTCCACCATTATCGATATCTCCAGAAAATAAATCCGACAAACCATAAGCGATTAAGCTATAAACTGAGTTCCGACTATGAATCAATAAGTCTAAAAGATCTAGCTGGTCTGAATCAGGGTCTTCAACTACTTGCAATTGTTGCAGGCCAGTTTCCAGTGGTGATAACATTTTTTGGACTACGATAATAGTGCTTTTCCAGCGATCAATATCCTTTGTCCAACTACTTTCAGAGTGGAGCGAAAGTATCTCTTTTAAACACATAGCTTCTACCGAATCAGGCACAGAAGCTAGGGCTGACTCTACAGCTTTCTTCGCATTTGAATAATCTACTTGTTCTTTACTGCTATTATTGACGGTGACAATGGATTTTCTGGCAACTAAAATATCTTGATTTTCTTTATCAGTACTACAACTGACGACAAGAAAACTAATGCAAAAAATACTCAACAAACCATATGATTTCAATGCAAGTCCTCTTTTTTTAAGTTTCTGAAACACCCGAAAACACACAACAACCTACCCACATAAAGACAATCAGATTTTTCAGATTTTAAGATGAGCTCTTGGGTGCAATGACGAGCTCTCTTAAGTCACAAATAGCGTAAACGTAGTCAGCAATTTCCGATAATAAAGCTAATCGATTGGCTTTTATCTCTGAGTCATCCGTCATGATCAAGACTTGATCAAAAAAGTGATCAATTGCTGGGGCTAGCTCTGCCAAATTGTCTAGCAGTTTATCATACTGACCTATTTCGTTCAAGTCAGCCATTTTTTTAGAAAAACCAAGATATAAACTACCAAGTTTATGTTCAGCTTCTTCCTGAAAAAGTTGGGATTTAATTTCTTGACTGGAAACTGAAAAGGGCTGATTAGGCAGAATACGCAACACTCTATTAAGTGATGAATATACCTGATCAAAGTCATCTCGTTTACGAAAGACCTGTATAAGCTTTGCTCTCTTCTCCACATCGCTGACATCGAATTTGTGATTCGTATCAAGAACAGATAGGGTCGCATTGACTTCGTCGTGAGCAAAACCTTGATCTTGTAATAGGACTTGGAATCTTCCTTTCAGAAAATCAGCAACTGCGACTTTGGTATCTCCCATGAGTTCAATCCCATTGTCGAGGTAACTTTCCACAGAGTGATCAATTATAGAATGCAAATCTATTGGTAACTGATAGTTCCGTAAAATCCGTAAGACTCCAATAGCTTGTCTTCGCAGTGAATAAGGGTCCTGAGAACTTGTGGGTCGTTCATCAATACCAAAGTAGCCCACGATTGTATCCATCTTATCAGCAATTGAAACAACCATCCCAATTCGAGATTCAGGTAGAATACCTTCGGCAGAAATTGGTCGATAGTGTTGTTCAATAGCCTGAGCAACATCATTTGACTCTCCGCTAGCTAAGGCATAATATTTTCCCATCGTTCCCTGCAAAGAAGGAAAACCAATCACCATCTGAGTTGTTAAGTCGGTCTTACATAGCTCTGCGGTTCTTTGGATGGATTTTTTTTCATTTAAGCTTACATCATCTAATTGCTGGACTATAGAGTTAGCCACTTTTTGTAGACGTTCTGACTTTTGATATAATGATCCAAGTTGGACCTGAAATATAACATTTTTGAGTTGATTAGCTTTATCTGCTAAAGTGGATTTTCGATCTTCTGTGTAATAGAATGTAGCATCTTCTAGCCTAGATCGTAAAACGCGTTCATTTCCCTGACGAATGACGGACGGATTACCTTCGGAGCCGTTGGAAATGGTGATGAATTTAGCAATCGGTGTCCCGTCTTCTTTTAACATGGGAAAATACCGTTGATGCTTTTTCATGTATGTTGTTAGGACTTCAATAGGTAATTCCAAGTGCTCTGAATCAAAAGTACCTACTATAGCTTGTGGGTTTTCAACCAAGTAGTTTATTTCCGTTAGTAGTTCTTGGTCGAGTATGGTTGAACATTTCTCTTCAGCTAAAATCAGTTCAACTTTCTTTTGTATCTCAGCGTGACGCTGAGTTTGATCAACAAGAACATTGGCAATACGAAGTTCTTCAATGTATGAATTCAGGTCAGATGATAATAATTTTATTGGTTCTGGGTTGAGCGATCGATGACCGTAAGTAAGACGACTAGCAGTTAAGCGGTCTAGCTTAACAGGTATAATATCTTTACCTAGCAGCACTACTAACCAACGGATTGGTCGAGCAAAACGTGAATTGTCCCACCGCATAGTTTTTGGGAAATTGAGTCTATGAATCCAATCTGGTACCAACTCTGTCAAGATTTCAAACGTTTTTCGGCCTATTTCTGATTTAGTTGCAGAAACGTATTCACCACGGTTGGTTGTGATTGTTTGCAAGGATTCTACTGAGATCCCATTTGATTTAGCAAACCCAATAGCTGCGATTGTTGGATTTCCCTCATCGTCAAAGGCCGCTTTCACAGGAGGGCCAATCATCTCAGTTTCTTGGTCAGCTTGAGAAAGGTCAACACTTTTGATTGAAAGTGTCAGTCTCCTTGGTGTAGCAAACACTTTCAGATTCTCAAACGACAATCGGTTTTCAGCCAAGGTTGATTGAACTAAATGAGTCAACTGTTCCAGAGCTGGCTGAATATAACTAGCGGGGATTTCCTCAGTACCTATTTCAAGCAAAAAATCACTTTGCTTGCTTGAATCATTAGGCACGATTTCATTCGTTGAAATTTCAATGCCAGCGTCAATGGTAACTGGATCAGGAGAAACGAGTAACGGGTGGTTTAGATCCTGACGCTGTGCGACATAAGCCCGAGCCGTTTTCTGAGCAAGCCGACGTACCCGCTCTATATAACCAACTCGCTCTGTGACACTAATCACGCCTCGGGCATCCAGTAAATTAAAGGTGTGAGACGATTTTAGAACATAATCGGTTGCAGGTGAAATTAAGTCTTTATCCAAGCAGGAAAATGCCTCGGCTTCATAAGTATCAAAAAGGCTTAGCAACATTGAAGTATTAGCATAATCAAAATTATATTTCGAATATTCCACCTCGGCTTCATAGTGGACATCTCCATACTTCAATCGTTTATTCCACTGAATTTCATGGAATGAAGATACGTCTTGTAGGTAGAGAGCAATACGTTCCAAACCATAGGTTAATTCAGCAGAAATTGGTTTCAATTCCAAACTTCCCATTTGTTGAAAGTAGGTAAATTGAGTAATTTCAGCACCGTTCCACCAAACTTCCCACCCTAAGCCAGAGGCACCCAAGGTGGGCGATTCCCAGTCATCTTCTACGAATCGAAAGTCATGCTTACGTGGGTCAATACCTAAATTCCTCAAACTTTCCAAGTACAAGTATTGAACATCCGTTGGCGCAGGTTTCAGCAAAACTTGGTACTGATAATAAGCACCCCATCGGAAAGGGTTTTCACCATAGCGACCGTCAGTTGGTCTACGGCACGGTTCGACGTAGGCAACTTGCCATGGCTCTGGTCCAAGACAACGCAAAAAAGTAGCGGGATTAAAAGTGCCAGCTCCCACTTCAATATCACAAGGCTGCTGGATAAGACAACCTTGGTTGGCCCAAAACTGTTGTAACTGAGAGATAATTTCTTGGAAAGTCATGAGTTTTGAAAAGTCCTTATCAAATTCATTCAAGTCTAAGGTGTTGGATTGCAGCAATAAGTGTTAACTTATTTCGGTCATATGAGTCAAGATCATTGATTTTCGGATCCACCGGCTAATCAGGAAGGCTTGGTAATTTGCCTGAGGCCACTTGAGTATCCAAAAAAGATACGAACCATTCGACTGATTTCGCTTCTGTTGTTAGTGGAAGATAAAAAGAGTAAGCAAAGAAGGCTTGTTCAGAAACAAGAGGAATTGGTAAAGAAGAAATCAAAGTATCATTTCCAGAGCGAATAGTAATAGCTGGTGAGTCGGAAAGCTGACTAGGTATTGCTAAAATTTCCCAATAACGGCGATGTATAGGATTATTTATCACAAAAATTTTAAAATCAACTTGATCCTGCAAACTAGCATTGTATCTATAAGTTGATTTTCCAATTCCGAGCAGATGAGCCTCAGATGACAAGCTAGGCACCAAAATCACTTCATCAACTCGCCTACCAAAATTTGGTATAGTTTTCCCAGCTAAAGTTTCAATAGGCAACTTGATAATATCCACTAAGTCGCCCCGTTTTTTAGTTATTACTCTTACGTCATAGCTATACTTCCCATCCGTTTCCACGGACAGAGAGAGTGATTTTTCTCCGGAGGATTGAGCAAATGAAATATAATTAACAGAATAGCTTTTAAGCAATTGACGCCCACTTTGCACTGGGTAAAATTGGTGTTTTTTACTAACTCGAATTTTCGGATTTGCGTTTCTATAACCATATTTCCCGTCTCCAAAATCCAAATCATCAACTAAATTAGCGATTTTCCAGTCAGCATACACAGTTTGAAAGGTTTCCTTTGACCCCAAGGTTCGTAAGGCTTGATTAATACCAGAAATCCCTGAAAATCTGCTCCGAGCAATGGTAGTTATTATTTGTTCCTTGCCATGATGCTCATAAAGATAAAGAGACCACAAGTATGCTGCACCATAACTAGCTAGCAAGTACGCGCTATCACGATCCCAATCAATCAAAGATATCTCTGGGTTAGATTCAAAATTTGACAGATGGTCGAGTGGTGGAAAACCACATATAAACATTGCAAATTCTGATAGACTTTCGTTTACCCAGACAGTCTCACGTCGATCATTTTTCCAATGAATTAAATGTTGGAATTCGTGGGCTAAGACAGTTAAGCTATCAGGCCCACCCGCTGAAATGGGATTCGTATCCAGGTAGATCAAATCTAACTCATTACTGTTATACAATTTCCCTGTTTGTGGGTCTCTTAGTTGTCCTCTCTGCTGATCAATATCGCTAAAGTAACCAGCTACGACTTGTCCACGAGCATCACTTGGAATATCGAGAAGTAATAAAAAAATACGTTCGTCCCCATCTCTATCTGGTGGCTCACCAAATATTTTGGTTTGGATTTGGTATATACCTTTATTCGGGTTAGTTGGGGTAGAACGTTCAAAACTACGTATCAAATTAGTTATTGCACGAGAGCTAACAGTCCGTTTCCACTCCGAGTTTTGAACATAAATATAACAAAAATCACCAATACCGCGTAGCGTCGCTCTCAAATTATACTGTTCCTTGGTGCGAAAGTTGACCGCAAAAAAAATACGCTGATCACCAATCTGAAGCGGGTTTCGCTGAGCTGGAGCTGATGGGATTAAGTCCATTGGAACAGTGCGGGGTAATAGATGAGTTCCATCAATCCATTCTATTGCTTGAACTATAGGGATTATTGATGTAAGTATAAGAAAAGATAAAAATAAGAAAGGAAACCGTTGGTTAATCAATAATTTTGACACCATCGCCAACACTTAATTTTTTGGGTAACCGTGGGTTTTCGTATACACCTGAAACGACATAATTGTAAACCTGATCAACTTTAATCCGAAAAATAGGAAAATCAGGATCAACTTCATCAGATTTGCTCTTTCGTCTCAGTAACGTATAGGATTTACCAACAACGGCGTGATTGAATCGGCTAATACAGACGCTATCACCTTCGGTTCTCAGTATGAATAGCCGTTGTTCAGCATCGTAGCGATTTTTACTTTGTAAATCCTCTGAATATACCCAATCACCTTTTGCAGGAGTTTCGAATGCAACAGACGATTTGATTTTAGATCTTTGTACTAGTTTAGGCTTTGTCAGGTCACAGACTTTTTCTTGCCAATCGAACGTATACCAACGATTTTTCAAAAAACGAGGGATTCGATTGACTCGATAGACAAACAAGCGTTCAACTACTTGATCAGCCTGAATTTTTTTTGTCAAATCGGGTGAGGCGATAACGTAGACGGTCTGTCCAATTCGAGAGCAAATTTTGCTTTGTTGCTGTATTCTGACTGCATCCCCAATCTGTAAAGGTAAACCATCAAAAGTATCAAAAGTGTCAGCTAAAGATAAGTCAGAACCTCTAATAAATCCATAGCCAACCCAAGTTGTATTACCTTCTAGGTTTTGGCGATAGATTTCGATATGAGATCCGGCTTGGCGAGCCATTCCTGTCCCCCAATCTATACTGATGGTGCCCTTTTCTCCATTTATAGTAGTTTCCTTGATCAAGCCTTCGAGCGCAAGGCAATTCAATGAAGAACAATACAAAAAGTACATTAAACAAACAAATGAAAAGACCTGTTTCGATAACGATTGACTACGAAAAATCAAAATGATCTCCAATTACTCCAACTAAAGTGGTTGCTAGTTTTATTGGATCGTGTCTCACTACGTCTAATTCTATTCCTTGATCGACGAGTACCCTAGTCTGATAAATCATATCTGCAGTTACAAGCTCTGCACCACCTAAATGGTCTTTTTGTGGATCAAACAAGACTTGGACTTGTGATGTGCTAGCGATTTGGGTAATTCCACTAGACAATTGGCTAATCTGCTCTGATAGAGTGCTAATATGATCAAAAAAGTCCATTGGTGGGTTAGTAGTTAGATCATCTTCCTGATTGTTTGACATGGTCAATCCTTCGTCAGTATATTTGCGGATTAAATCTAACTGTCCACTGATTTTCTTTTGGATATAGTTTTTAAGCACTTCAGGAGACGCAATGCCATCATTGACAATCACGTAATCGAGGCTGATGTTGGCATGACTCGTAATGGCGTTCACATGTTCGGTGACGGAATAGTTGTCTGTTTCACCCGGTTGAGACATAACGTTACAGATATAGACTTTGATGGCCGAAGAATTGCGAAGGGCTTCTCTTATCTCAGGATACACCAGATTAGGCATGATACTAGTGTATAGGCTACCTGGCCCAATAATGATCACGTCGGCATTATTAATGGAGTCAACAGATGCTTTATGTGCTTTCACTTCATACTTTTCGGAGGTCTTACCGTTCGGACGTGATTCTAAAAAAATTTTCTGAATTGGGGACCGGTTTTTGCGCTCTGGTATCATTGATTCGCCCCGTATAATCTCTCCATCGATTAACTCCGCACACAGAATCGTTGGTTGTAGACTCACAGGAATAATTTGCCCGCGAACAGCCAGCAATTGGGATGCCAACTCAATTGCTCGAGGGAAATTGTTATCATTAAGTTCCGTTAACGCAATTAGTAATAAATTACCTATGTTATGACCACCCAAAGGTCCGTCGCTGGAGAAACGATACTCAAACAAACTAGAAACTAGTTTATCAGACTCAGATAAGGAAACGAGGAGTTTACGAATGTCACCAGGAGGTAATACATCAAACTCATCTACTAGCCGTCCTGTACTTCCACCATCGTCTGAGACCGTTACTATAGCTGACAATTCGTCGATATTGATTATGTTAGCCGCATCTGGATTTATCATCGAAAATCTTTTAAATCCTTTTAAAAGAGACGATAAGCCAGTACCACCACCGACACAGACCAGTTTTAATGATTTCATTCTTAAACCAAATTTTGAATTTCTGATTATCTATAACGCTTTCTTTCAACTATTTGTTACTGATTG
>MDTE01094779.1_pt1 | contig 11355 bp, 10 predicted proteins | sample 811231 | NCBI WGS metagenome assembly MDTE01 (sample SAMN05326651, study PRJNA326480) | marine metagenome | isolation source: seawater | place: Indian Ocean: Red Sea | collected 2010
AAAATATTTAGATGCTTCAATTTTCTTCATTTGTTTAATAAAATTAACTCTTTGTTTTTGTAAATAAAAAAATTAAAAATAATAATATTCATATTTTTTTTATATTATGAATATACTAAATAAATAAAATATTTTTAAAGATTAAATTTAATTAATATCTTAAATTTACAGAATTAAACTTTAGAAACATAAATATTTATTTTTGAAATAAAATCTTTATTACTAATTCATGACAAAACTAATAGCTGAAATTGGAATTAACCATAATGGAAATATCAATGAAGCAAAAAAACTCATAGAGATTGCTTCTTTGACTAATTGTTGGGCAGTAAAATTTCAATTTAGAGATTTAAAAAGTTATTTTTCTCATTCAGCTAAAAGCTCTGAATTGGGTAAAGAAATTATTGATGCAGAAATTCGCAAAAATTATCTAACTTCTAAAAATATTTTAATTTTGTCTAAATATGCAAGAAAAAAAAACTTAAAAGTTGGATTAAGTTTATTTTTTAAAACAGATTATAAATTTTTTAAAAATTTTAAATTTGATTTTTTTAAAGTTCCATCACCTGTATCACACGATTTTGAATTAATAAATTTTTTAAAAAAAAAATCAAGCTTATTAATTATTTCATTTGGAGGAAAAACTTTTTCTGACATAAAAAAAATTATAAGGAGGTGTAATCTTAAAAGTAAAAAAACCGTTTTACTTCACTGCATATCTAATTATCCTGTAAATGAAATAAATTCCAACTTAGGCTTTATAGATAAATTAAAAAAATATTTCAAAAACTATTATATTGGTTACTCGAGCCATGAAAAAAATATTTTAAATTCAATTCTTTGCTTAGCTAAAGATATAAACTTCCTAGAGAGACACATTACATTAAATAAAGAGCAAAATGGCTTAGATCATTCATCTAGTTCAGATTATGATGAGCTGAAATTGTTTCAAAATTACAACGAAAATTTTTTCAAAATTTTTACAGATAATAATAAATTTCCTCCCAATCAAGGTGAGGTACTTAATATCCAAAATTTAGGCACATCTTATTTTTTTAAAAAAAATGTTGATCAAGGTGAGAGATTAAAATTTGATCAATTAAAAAAAATATTCCCTTGTATAGGTCTGACCGATTTAAATATTGATAAGTTTATAAATAAAAAACTCAAAAGGAATGTTAAAATTAATGAACCTGTCACGAAATCTCTATTTTTTAATAATGCAATAACTCAACCACAATTGATTGAATTAAATAAATTAAAAATATCTCTTCCTATCAGACCAAGAGATTATCAAGATATTAGTTCTCAAATTCCAATTAATAATTTTGAGATGCATCTTTCATTCAAAGATATAGAAAATTTTAAAACAAAAAATTTTGACTACAAATTTATTAAAAATAAAAAATTTACTTTACATATGCCAGATTATTGTGACGAGAATACAATAATTGATTTTTTTTCTGACAATAAAAATACAAGACAAAAAAGTTTGTCTTTGTTAAAAAAAACATTAAGCATAGTCTCTAATATAAATAAAATTAATAAATCAAAAAAATTTTATATAATTGTAAGTTTATCTAACTTAAATAATAGTTCAGATAAATTCATCTATTATCGAAAAATAAAATCTCTTACTGATAAACTAAAAAAAAGATCTATATATTTACTTCCACAATGGCTTCCGGTAGACGCATGGTATTTTGGAGGAAATGTAAAAACTAACGCATTTTCTGATCCAAGAGATTTAGATTACATAAAAAAAATAGGACTTAAAATATGCTTAGATACAAGTCATTTCTTACTATCTTGCAATTATCATAATTTAAATGCATTAAAATTTTTTAAGAAAAATAAAGAAATATATAAACATTATCATTTATCAGATGCAGATGGAACCGACGCTGAAGGTATTTTAATTGGAAAAGGACAAATTATTAAATCAGGGATAATGAAAGAAATTTTAAATGATAAAAAAACAATTAAGGTGCTAGAAACCTGGCAAGGTCATTTAAATAGTTTGTTTAATTTTAAACAAGATATTAAGAAAATTTTGAACACAGAAAAATGAAAAAAGTTATAATAACAGGAATTTCAGGTCAAGATGGATATCTTTTGTCTAAATATCTTACTAGTAAAAATTATATTGTTTTAGGATTAAGCACAAAAAAAAATAAAAAAAAAAATATTATAAAAACTGATTATTCTAAAAATTCCTTAAAAAAAATAATATATAATTTTAATCCAGATGAGATCTATCATTTAGCTGGTATTACCAACCCCTCTGAATCCTGGAAAAATGTAGAAAAAAATTTTATTGCTAATTTTCATATTACTATGAATTTACTTGAAATTTTAAAAATCAAAAAAAAAATTAAATTATTTAATGCTAGTTCATGTGAAATATTTGACGAAAGCTCTAAACCATTAAATGAAAATTCTAAAATTTTTCCAAAAAATCCTTATGGTATTGCTAAATCAGCATCATATTTTTTAACCAATGCTTATAGAAGTAAGTATAAGCTTTTTATAGTTAATGGAATATTGTTTAATCATGTTTCTGATAAAAGTAATAAAAAATATTTGCTACAATATATTTTAGAATCAACAAAGAAAATAAAACAAAATAAAATTACAAAAATATTTATTAAAGATAGTCGTCCGATAAGGGATTTTGGTTATGCAAAAGATTTTGTAGAATATTTCCACAAGTTAATGAATTTAAAAAAACCTGGAAATTATATTATTGCGTCTGGAAAATCTTATTCTGTAAAACAAATAACAGGTATTTTCGAGGCAAAATTTAATTTTTTAAAAAATAAATTTAAATTTGAAAATAAACTTGATTTTAAAGATTTGTATAAGTCACGATATGCTAATAACTCAAAGTTAATAAAATCATTAAAATTAAAATCTTTAAAAAAATTACCTCAGATTATAGATATTCTCATTAAAAAAATTTAAAAATATGATAAATGATAAATTTCACAATCTAAAAAAAAAACTTCACGGACCAATACAAACAATTTTTGTACCATTTAATAAGAAATTAGATATTGACTATATAGCACTTAGAAAACATATATCTATTTTATGTAATTTTGATTTTGTAAAATGTCTTTATTTGATGCCTTATAATGGAAGATATTCTCAACTTTCTGAAAACGAAATCTTAGATTTAAATAAATTTTGCATAAAGGAGGTAAAAAAACAAAAAAAAATAATTATTGTTTCTGACCCAATTCATGCATCAACAGCAACCAAATTAAAATTCTGCCAACATGCTAAAAAGAATGGTGCAGATATTTTTTCATCAATATGTAGAGAGAAATATTTTTCTGATGAACAGATTTTCTTACATTATAAAAAAATTTCCTCAGCTAAAATGCCTATACTAGTTCATTTGATGCCATTTCTTTCTGGTTATGATGGAAATAATTTGAATTGGAAAAATAGTACTTTAAAAAAACTTTCAAAAATAAGCAATATTATTGCAATAAAAGAAGATACAAAAAGTTTAAAATTTGGATCATCAATATTAAAAAATTATAAAAATCGTTTCTCAATTATTTTTGCTGGAAGAAAAAAATTAATCTTGGGCTTAAAAAAAAGTGGATTAAATTCTTATTTAAATGGTACTTCAATAATAGATGTTGAAATCGACAATATTTTTTGGAATTTATTTCAAAATAATCCAACGAAAGCTAAACAATTTGTTAAAGAAATCGATGATCCATTTTGGGAAAAAATGTCACCAAAGTTCGGATGGCATAGAATTAACAAAGCCTGTTTAGAAATAAATGGAATAATGAAGAGGTTTGAAAGATTGCCAATGATAGCTTTGAACCAGAAAGAAATTAATATCTTGAAAATATTTGTTAATGATATCAAGAAAAGCTTAATTAAATGGAAAAATTTATAATTATTAAATGAAAAAATGAATGTAATTGGATTTATACCAGCAAGATCAGGATCCACTAGATTAAAAAATAAAAATATAAAATTAATAAATGGGGAACCATTAATTTTTTGGACTATTCACAAAGCTTTAAAATCGAAAAAATTTGATAAATTAATTTTTAGCTCAGACTCGTTAAAATATTTTAATATTTTAAAAAAATCTTTAAGAAAAAATAAAATTAAACATGCTATTTTAGAGTTTGACAAAAGAGATATAAATCATTCAAGAAAAAAATCAAAGATTTTTGATTATCTGAAAAAAGACTTAATAAAAAAATTTAACTTACAACCTAATGATCTTATTGTTCAAATGCTTCCAACTTGTCCTTTGAGATCAATTAATACTATAAAAAAATTAGTTAATTACTCAATCATATCACAAAAAAATTCTTTTTCTGTTTCAAAATATGATTTTCATATTTCTTTTGCACTTTCGATTAATAATAACAATTGGAAACCACTAATCAAAAATTCACCTTTGATTACTGGAAAAACACAAAGCCAAACCCAAAAAGTATTTTATCATCCAAATGGTGCACTAAATTGTTTGTATGTTAAAACATTAAATAGTAGTTCAAAGTCTATTTACAAAAATGCAACACCTATAATAACACCTGAAAATGAGTCATATGATGTAGATAATAATCACGACTTTAAATTAGTAAAATTTTTTATGGAGAAGAATGAGTAAAATAAAATTGATGTATGTTGATAACAATTTTGAGGTATCTGATAATGTTGCTGTTGTTGGAAGTTCTCCTGATATATTTTTAACTAATAAAGATTATTTAAAAAAGATAGACCAACATGAGGATGTAATTAGGTTTAATTTGGCAAAAACTGAAGGATATAGTGAATTTGTTGGATCAAAAACAACAATTAGAACTTTGTCAAACGTCATTTTATCTGAAAGATTTAATGAAAATAAAACTACTAATAAACTAATTAAAAATAACCAGATAACCAAGGATGATTTATTAGATTTAAAAAAAAGTAAAAATACAAAATTCTTAGTTTACGATACCATCTATAGACCCCATTCATATGATTTAGAAAGTTATGATAAATCCAATTCATTTCATTTTGTAAACCCTGACGCACATTTGGTATTTAGATATTTATACGGAGGGAAATTCTTTAGTGGAAAAAATAATAATATGACATTTCTTTTTAGGCATTCCTATACAAAGCGAGGATCTTATTTAAATCTTTTTAATAAAAATATTTTTACAAGTGGGTTATTTATGATTTTATTACTTGTCCATTCTGGAATAAAACCAAATGTATACGGTTTTACTAGAGTTATTTACAAATCTAATTCAAAATTAAGATGGTATTATAGAAATACTAAAAACAAAAATATAAAATCAGTAACTCATGATTGGTCTCTTGAGAAAAAAATATTGAGATTATTAACTAAACACAGATTAATTAATATAGTTGAATAATTTTTTTAAAATATATATATTTTTAATTAGTCTTTTTAAAACATTTAATTTTAATAATTGAAATATTTTTTTAGATTAAGCATTGCAGATTCTAATTCGGTAGATTTCAATTTTTAAATAGTTTTATTTTCTCAAAGTAAAAATCATATATGGGCAAACAAACTTTGGAAAAATTTTATATAATAATTTTTCAAGTTTCATACTTTTAATAAATTTATAAGATATTTTTAAAAAAAAATGTTGTAGGATTCTATTTTTGAATTTCTCATCAACTAAAATTCTATCAAATATATCTTTTATAGGATGTATAAATTCAACTTTAAATTTACTCTTTTTTAAATTTCTATAAGTGCAGTTAAAATTTAAATTTTTTAAAATATTGTTATATTTTTTTTCTCCTAGTTTTTTAATGAGTCTACGTTTTTTTATTTTTGCAAAAGTAAAATTGGGTAAAAAAGGTATAAAAAATTCATAAAAATGTGGTTCAAAAGGAAATGAATAGTTAGGACACTGTATAAAAATAATTGAATTATCATCTTTTAACAATTTTAAACAAGAATTTAGATGTTCAGTAATATCTTTTGTATGCTCTAAAACATTCATCGAAAATATAAAATCAAATTTTTCTTTAGTTTTAAATTCTTCCAGGGTTGTTGTATAAACTTTAAGATTATTTTCTTTAATAATTTGACTTCTAATTTCATCTATGAAACCTGTAAATCCACCAGGTTCTACGGAAGTAATTTTATACTCTTGATTTAAATAGCTTGTAAGTAAATGAATCCCACCACCAACTTCAAGAATATTTTTATCTTTTTTTTTAATAAATTTCTTAATTACTCCATAACAATGTTCAGCATCAGCTTTTGCATCTTCAAAATAATTTTTTACTTCAATCAAATTTTGATTTTTTTTGAGTTTAAATTTTTCAAAACTTATATTTTCATCAATATATTTCTTTAAATCTTGCATTTTATTTACGAATAGTTTTGGTTATTTATTTTTAAATAGATTTAAATAATTGAGTATACTTTTCAACTAATTTAATTATTAGCATTAAAAAATATATAATTATTTGTTTTTTTAAAAAGAAAATTGAAAAAAATTTTTTTTTAATTATAAACAAGCTGGTATTTATATATAATTACCTAATTATGATTTGCGATGAATTTTGATCTATTAAAATTTTCTGAGATTTTACCTTTAATATTGAGTGCCATTGGAGGGTTAATTACTTATATTGTATTAGTTTTTACAAATAATTTATGGTCAAGAAATATCACTCATTATTTGACTTTTATTTTATTGCCTCCAATTGCTTGTTCGATAACAAAAGTTATATCTGGTAATCTTGCATTATCTCTGGGGATGGTTGGAGCTTTATCGATTATTAGATTTAGAAATCCAGTTAGAAGCCCTTTAGAATTGGCAATTTATTTCTTTCTGATAACATCTGGTATAGTTTTTAACGTAGATTATAACTTCGGAATAATATTTGTATTATTTATTTATCTTTTAATAATTTGTTCAAATTATTTAATGATAATTTGCGCTAAAATTAATTTTTTCTCAAAATATTTTTCCAAAGATGTTTCAAGTGGTAATAACAAAATTTTAGAGCTTACAATGTCAAAAAGAGATAAGGAATTAGACTTCAGTGAAAAACTTCTATTTAGTAGTAAAATTTTAAATGATGAAAATAAAGAACTTTTTACATATAGAATAAAAGTTTCATCAGAAAATCAAATAAATAAATTATTAGAAAAAGATTTGATTTCTTATAATTTGTTCAATGAAAATAATTAAAACTTTAATTTTAGTATCTTTATTTTATAATTTTCAAAATTTATCGGCACAATCTATTAAAAATTTAGATTCAATCGATCCATTAAATTGTTTTAAAACAGAGAAAAAAATAAAATATGAAAAATTACATATAGAGCTTGAAGATTATAAATGGATTAGAAATATAGTTAGAACTATTAAAAAATCAGATCAGTTGGTTAAATTATATAAAAATAATAACATTAGATTACATTATCCTCCAATTTTACCCAAATATAAAAAATGGCAGAAAGCTAACATAAAATATACCTATAAAAATGGAATTATTTGTTCTGGATCAGGTAAAATTAGATTAACAGGAGATTTTACCGACCACATAAATAAGAAAAATTATATTGCATCGTTTGCGCTAAAACTAGACGACATATCAATAAATAATAATACTAAATTTAAAGTATTTTATCCTCCCTCTAGGCGAAATGCAGGAGAAATATTTATTAATGAGTTTCTTCAAGAGTTTAATTTTTTAACACCCGACTCGAGGATGATTAATGTTGAATTTGGAAAGATTGCAAAGATAAAAATGATTTTGCAAGATGATATCAATAAAGAGTTTTTGGAAAAAAATGAAAGGGTCGAGGGTCCAATAATAGAGTCAAATGAATATATAAAATACCAATTTCCTGATAAGATTGATGAATTAAAAAAATTTCCTGTTTATGATGTTTCTTTTGCGTTACCAAAAATAAAAAACTCAAAATGGTCAATGAGGTCAAAAAATAATTTCAATGATTCCTTAGTTGCAATGAACTTATTATACCCCGTTTACTTTGATAACATCGAAAAACATGGGGAAAATAGAAAAAGTAGATCTAACATTCATGCAAATTTTAATTATCTTTATACAGATACAAAAAAGAAGATTCTTCAATTAGATTGTTTAGCAGGCATTATACATTTACCTCATTTATCAATCTTAAGTAACAGGATTTTTTATTATAATATGCATAAACATATTATTGAACCAATAGTATATGACACTAATTTTACTTATCGTGAATTAAAAAAAAACCAAATTAAAAAAGATTATAATAAAAAAAATAATTGTGAAATAGAGAGTTTAAAAGAGATAAAAGAAATTTTTAAAAAAATAGATAAAATTTCTTTTTTTGAGAAACTAAAAGAAAAAGGAATAAACTCAAATCAAGCAAAGGAAATATATAAAATTATAGAAAATAATTTTGAAAATTATAAAGCAAATAAAAAAAATAAAATTTTAAATAAACATCATGATTTAAATCAAGAATCTTTAGATAATTTTTTTAGAAAATATTATGATTATAATAAGCAATTAAAGTTTAAGATTTTAATTTCTCAAGATGCAACAAATTTTTTAATTTGTGAAATAGACAAGAAATGCAAAAACTCAAATCTAAACGAAAATGATAAACGGAAGGCTTTAGATGGCGAGTTATTTAAGGAAGATACTTTTTACCAATTAATAAGTACAAAAAAGTACAATTTAAAAAGTTTTTATTCAAAAAATAATATTAATATATTTACGATAGGCTCATTTATAAAATTATTCGTAGATGAAGATAAGAGTACCATTGATATAATTACAGATGATAGGCACTCACAGGTGTTATTTAGAAATTCAAATTTAAATAGTTTTAATATAAATTATAATTTTGTTTTAAATGAAAAAAATGATTTTAATTCAAAATTAGATACAAATTTAAGAGGATGCGTTAACTTTTATAATACTAGATTTGAAAGCCTTAAATTAAATGTGTCTAACTGTAACATAGAAGACTCTGTTAACTTTGTAAGCTCCTCAGGACAAATAGATACTATTGATATCTCAAATACAAGTTCTGATGCACTAGATGCTGATTTTTCAAATATAACTTATAATAAAATAATTATAAAAAATGCTGGCAATGATTGTTTAGATTTTTCTTTTGGGGACTATTTAATACAAGAAGCTCTTTTAACCGAATGTGGAGACAAAGGCATCTCGGTTGGCGAACAATCAAAGTTAGAAATAACTAAAGCTAAAATTGAAAAAACTCAAATGGGACTTGCTTCTAAGGATGAAGCGTCTGTAAGTATTCTTAATAGGTTAGACATTACAGATATAGAAGTTTGTTATCAAAGTTACAGAAAAAAACAGGAATTTGATGTTGGAAATATATTTAATAAAAATAAAATATTTTGTGATTAAATTTTAATATGACATCGAGAATAGAAAAAAAATTTGTAATCTCTGATCCTTTGAGCTTTTATAAATTTATAAATGCATACAATGGAAACGAAATATATTATCAAAGAAAAATACTTAGTATTTACTTCGATAATGAAGTTATGCAATCTTATAGCGATGCGGATGAAGGAACTAGGCCAAGAAGAAAAATTAGACTAAGAAAATACTATCCTGTTAACTTTATATTAAATAAAAAAAAATTATCAGAGTTTTTTAATCAATCTTTTTCTTTAGAAAAAAAAATTACAAGCTTCAATAATAATTATAAAATCGTTAATAAAATTATTTTTAACAACAACTATTTAAATTTAATTGATAAACAATACGGTTTTTTAAGACCCGTTAGCATTGTGTTGTATGATAGAAGATATTTTAAAATTTTAAATGATAGAATTACTTTTGATTTTAACATTAGGTATTTTACTGTGACAAAAGATAATTCATTTTTTTTCAAAAACATTTTAAAAAAATATGTTGTAGAATTTAAAGCTGGGCAGAATAATTTTCTTTCACAATATTACAATTTTAGCAACTTACAAAGCAGGTATTCAAAATATTTATCATCAATTTAATAATTCAATTTTCTTAAATTATTTTTTACAAATAACCCACCAATGAAATTCACTTAAATTATCTAATTCATAATCCATGTAACCAACATCAATTATTTTAAAATATTTTGAACAAAAACTTATCAAATCTTTTTTTTGTTTAAAAAGACCAAATTTTGAACCATTTCGAATATTGTACAAATCATTTTTTACTTTGTAATGATGTCCTTCAATTTTTTTAAATTTTATGTGTTTGACATTTAACTTAGGTAAACTAAAAAAAAGATAGCCATTTTTTTTCATGACTCTACGAACTTCCTTAAAATTATCATCTAAAGTCTTATCTTTATCAATATAATAAATACTATGTATACAAACAATGAAATCAAAAAAATTTGCTACAAAAGGAATGTTATCATTTGTTCCAATTCTAATATTATTTTTTTGCTTAAGTCTCTTTTTTATTAAATTTGTAATATCAGCAGATATTTCAACGCCATAAGCTTTCATTTTTAAATATTTAAAAAAACTAAAATTTCCACTAAGTCCACATCCTAAATCTAATATTTTTTTATTCTTAAGATTTTTAGAAAATTTTGAAAATTTGGAAAAAAAAATTCTAAAAATTAACATATGTACGTTTGGGAAGAATTTTTTAGAATAATGTAATTTATAATTTTCTTTAATTATCATTTTTTAAATACTAAATTAAAAAATGACTAATACAATCCTTATATTAGGACTATCGGAAAATTTAGATCTAATAAAATATTTTAAAAGATTAAATAATAAATTAATTATTATTGATAACAAAGTAAAAAAAAATGTAATTTATAGTGATCTCAAAAATATAGAAACATCTTATGATAAAATAAGAAAAAAAAAAGTTACTCATGCGATTACAGATCAAAGTGATATTTCACTTAATGCATACGGTATAATTTCAAAAAGATTAAAATTAAATTCTATACCATATTCTGTAATTAAAAAATTTTCAGATAAACTTATATGTAGAAAATCGTTATTTGAAGAAAAAAAATTAAGAAAACATTTGCCTAAATTTTTTGAAATCAATAACAGTTTTAAAAAATCTTTAAGAATAAACGAAAAAAAAGAATATATTATTAAACCAAGAAATTCACAGGGAAGTAGAGAAGTTTCAAAATTAAGTGGTAAGAATAAAATAAAAAATTTTCTGAGCAAAATTGATGCAAAAAATTATATTATTGAAGATTATATTTCAGGACAAGATATATCTGTGGAAGGATTTGTTGAAAAAAAAAATTTTCACTTACTAGGTATTTCAAAAAAAAAAAAATTTAAAAATAGTTTTGTGGATAAAGAA
>MDTE01055016.1_pt1 | contig 11354 bp, 10 predicted proteins | sample 811231 | NCBI WGS metagenome assembly MDTE01 (sample SAMN05326651, study PRJNA326480) | marine metagenome | isolation source: seawater | place: Indian Ocean: Red Sea | collected 2010
AAACCAAAACTACTTAGTGTATTTAAGGTAGCTCCGCGGCAGACTATCTCAGCCGCCGTACTCCCAAAGGCGCGTACTCCTTTGGTCTTGCATACTAGTCACGGTATTCGCAAAATGTGAAACATTTAGGCTAGTGTAGTACTAGGGGGTATATTCTTCGCATCTAGCGCAGCCGCGTTCCGATGAATACGGGCGCAACTCGAGAATAAGAGGTTTCAGACCCCTCGGGACCTCTGCGCGGACTTTGGAGAAGCGTGCGTTGCAGGAAGTGGGCGGTTTCGAGGCAACGTCGGCTGAAAAACCCTTCGATGCCACTTATTGCTGCCGTTCGGGCCACCGCAGTGTCGGAAATCATCGACTATGACCCCGCGCCGGCCGCCGGGCCCGTGGTTTCTCGCACAAGCGCTCTCGAAGCTCTCAATTTGTCCCGCGTCGACCTCGATGCGGCCGCCGCGGTGCGATGATTTCCAGCGTTTTGAGCGGGCGAAGTCGTCCGCGGGGCTCGGGGCACACCCACCGTACTGCGCGGACCGGTTTTGTGGTGGGCGGGTGCCCGCATCGCGTCGGAGAGCGCATCGATCGTGGTGGGGGCTGAGAGCGAAATGGCCACACGCGAAATGTGGTGCTGCCGCGCTCTTTTGTGGCGTACCGCCTCGGTTGACCCCTTGGGCGGTCAGAAATAGCTTGGGGCTGCCCACTGGCGTATTTTGGCTGCCCACGTGGCCAAAAATGTCTCGTTTAATCGAATTTCACGGGTTTCTGCCGTTTTTGAGGTTGCGCCCTAATCCCGATCCCCGTAGAACCCATCGCCCCCAGGATCCGTGAATGGTCCCCCCAACCCTCGAAAGCCGGAGTTGCCCCCATATCCATCCGCGGAAGGCGAGATTAGAAACCCGTCTGACCCCCCAGACACCCCGAAGGGGACGTGGCTATGCCTAGTCTAAGTGAGGGCAGCTTAGACCTAAAGATAGGCTACTTAGGCCAAGGTCCCCCCCCCCAAAACCCGAAATCAGTGGTTTATAATCAAAAAGTCTTAAACCCGCACGGAAGTCCCCCACGCCGGATTTTTTACCCTTTCGGAGCAGCCCCCCGCAGGGGAAAAGGTGTGAACTCCTCCAGGGTCAGCTGCCCTCAGGGCAGGTGACCCTGAAGGAGTTTATACCTTTTTTGCGCATGAGGGCCCGGGAAGCCTGGGGGCCACTACAGTACCATCATCATAGTAGCTGTTTTGCCTGGCTCTTATCCTCGGCTTGGAATTCGGTGCCACGGTCACGGTGCGGCATTCAAAGAGATGCTCTAAGCCCAGAAGCCTGGCGAAAGGGCAGTCCAGGAATGTCCTGAGATGCGTGAGAGGGGAAGACACGAGAGGGGCAGCGAACGCTCCGGAGGCTTTGACGATAAATAGCTTTGATTCCAGTCTCACAAACCTCCAGGCCCTTTCAACGTCGTAAGTTCATCGCCAGAATTCTCAAACAAAAATCATCTGTCTAATTCTATCATCTAAACTATCATCAACATGTGGATCGATTATTGTGACAAAGACGCATGTCGATGGCGCTTGAAGAGCGCATTCATCGGGTAGATGGTAATTTTGGTAATCAATTACTAATATCTGGAGCCTTAGTACAAAAATTTAGACTTTCGTTGAAGAATAGATGATACGTGAGGGGGGACTCCTTTTTCTTCGCAAAATCCGGGTGAATCTTCAGCTGAGTACCAGTGATTTCAGTCCGACAGGCGGTAGTGAGGATTGTCGTTTGAATATACAGCCGAGATCCCTAGGGACGAATATACACCTGTTTGTACATAAAACCCTCATCACAATCTCAAATGCATATCTAGCTATTCGCTGCTGTCTATGAATAGACCCTTCCCCCGTAACAACGGCTTTTTCTCTTGTGTGACCAGTGTGTCTAGCCTAGTCAAGGTCGCACAGTAGAGAAACAGGGCACCCGCGAAAACATATGAAGTAACAACAGACCACAAGACCAACCATCTGATTATAGTGTCTGGGTAGCCGCGGGCAAGCATTGCATCGTAGATATAGCCAAGGATATAGGAGGCTAGAGACCCAAAGAAAGTAGCAATGAGGGTAAAACATGCTATCGCGAGTGCGCGACAATCTGCTTCAAGAGCTGATTGCATGGTAGCGACAACAGGACCAAACCAGCACTCCGCAATTAGATATTCCACAAAAAGGCCAAGGAAAATTGAAACATAAAAATCAGAAGCCAGGCAGCAAATAGCCATGAAAGGTAGTGAGCCAAAACAACCGCAAACTGGAAGGTACATGCGCGCTCGTGGCTCGACGGCGCGCCATTTATCTGCCAGCATGCCTCCAAGCCATGAAGAAATGAACCCACCACCAGCAACAACATATGCGTTTATATAGGAGTATTGATCGTCAAAGTTTGGAAACACGGAGGCAAATAGTGCAGGCAAATAGCCTGCAATCACGTAGCCACCCATGTAACGCAGGGATGAAGCCGCAAAAACCAGTACAACTAATTCATTGCTAAATATAGCCCAAATTGCCTGAACAAAATTCTTCTTCGCCGCCGCTGGGATATGCCCGGCTTCAGCATTTAAGGCGGGCAATTTCGATTTTCTTGAAGGACGTTGTGGCTCACGAATGCTCACGACCTCGATTACTGAAATACAAAAGCCAATTGTTGCAATTAAAAAGCAAGTATTGCGCCAGCCCAGGTCCGCACTCATGGATATACACATGGATGCCATCCCGCCTCCAATGTACACACCACAAGCAAATAAGCCATTGGCTTGTGACCGCTGGCTCTCCGGGAAGTAGTCTGCAATTAGAGAGTAGCTAGCAGGGCTCGAAAATGCCTGGCCAAAACCGAGAACCAGCCGCCAAAGTAGGACCTCCAAGTAGGAGTGGCCTATGTTTCACAGACCTTAGGCATCTATTAAATATTTAATAAAAGGAAATGTGCTCACTGTAGCCAATCATAAGCAGGGCCACGTTCCAGGCAAAGATGCCAGTAAAAATAATCAATTTTCGTGAGGAGATGTCTGCCGCGCGTCCAGCCACCAGTCCCGCCAAACAGAACGTCCCGCTAAATCCATAGCCGGTCAATATACCGTATTCCGTGTAGGAAATGCTGTCTGCATGCTTGATGGACACAAAGTCATCATCTTGACTTACATTGTACAGGTAATTCAGGGAGTAGCGTGACCACTGCTGTTGCGTATAAATCAGTCCTAGTACAAGAAGTACGAACCAGGAGAATGCGGGAACTTCACGAGCAATCATACTTGCCAAAAGCACCTCATGTACCGTAGGTAACTCGTGTACCGTAGGTACCTACCGCACCTACGGTAGGTACGGTACCTACGGTAGGCACTAGAGAGAGAGAGAACCCTCTAGCCCTTCCTACCCTAGATATGTATCTCCCACTCTCTAAATTGAGTCTATTACATTGATTATAAACAAAGTTTATAATACAACACTCTCGTAGTCACGGTGGGTTAGCGCCACTGGCAGTCCCTGTGTGTTGAACTTGCTCGAGATAGTATACACCAATTTGCCTTGCATTACTCAGGCTCAGGCTACTAGAAATAACTTTTATGTTACGGTCCAACGGTGTGTGTGACATTAAAAATAAATAATTAATTAATGAGGAATACCTCAGGCTAAAAAAGGACATACACCGTGACCACTGTGGCAAGCCTCTAAAGGCCTTCTCACTTCAAGTTGCCTGCCCCGAGTGAGGTCATGCAGGTAAGTATACGGATGAATACTAAACGCCTCGGACGTAGGACGGGGGGATCCGGACATTATAATTTAACTCATCACTGGGATCCTTGGCCAGCACCCCGATGTAAGCAATTCTAGGCAGCCCCACAAGCTCGGGCGCTTCCACAAGCCCACTGCAACTTGCGGGCGATTCGGACGTTGAACTTAATGGTCAACTTCGATCTCTTCCCATGGAACCAGAACTGGCGAGAGAGTGTCTATCGAACTTGCTATTTGCGGGTCTCTATGCTCGCCCTGGCGCAGGACAGTGTTTATGTAGACTCGAACCGCCTCCATAAAATGATGTAGCAAAAGTGGTTGATCCTCTGTAACAGTCCTGCTTCTCATCGACTTTTGAAGTTCACCATTCGAGTACCTGCGGGGTGTACATATGATCCATGGCATAATAAATGTCTTTTCTGGTATGATTTTACACACAAGATACTGGACACTGCTTGCTCTGAAGTGAGAACAACAAAGTGTGAGGGCTCTAAAGCAATTCGAAGTGACCATATCTGTGCGGAACATACTTTCCACCAGATGGATAGCGCAGCATGACGCAGCTGGAGGTAGAGGGTTAAAGCAGCAGGTTTATCGCATGCCACACATTCATAGAGAATCCTGGCACACCAATGTTCGACTGATGCCACTCTTCCAAGCAAACTGTCAAAAGCCAATGCTTGAGGATCATGCCCAAAACTTACATGATAACCAAGATTATCACAGAACTGTCTTGCAAAAGTTAGGAGAAATGGATCATCTGCATATGGCACAAGAACATCACTTTGAGTACCTGTGTAAGCTGAGTTGTGGTTGATCGTGATTTCATGCGTAAATGTAAGCAATGATTCAAATCAAACAGGGCGCTACCCATATTAGCAGAGGCGTGGAAGGTGCGACGCGCCCATGGTGCTAAGATGCGTAAAGAGCAGAGATCTGATTTGTTGTTGATTCCGGATTCTCCAGCTACACCGGATGCCTCGCGCAGTGCACATGGGTCGTGAATGTAGCTCAAGTACCCAGGGCGACGTTTCACGTGAATAATAAGACACACAATTGCACGAGCATTCTGGAGATGCCTACATTAAAATGTGCGCTTAACGTGGGACAGTCGGCTTTTTAGTTCAGGGCGCTGTGCATTTCTGTAGACTATGCAGAGTAGCTGGATAGTAGCGCCCTGATGCGACTTGCACAGAGCCAATATTACACACAGGTGGAAGAAGGCACGGCGACATCACCCGCAAGATCTGTCTGGATGCAAATGAGCCAGCGACACCCTTCGCAATATAGTCTATGTCAGGATCTAGGTCTATCTGGAGTGGGACGGGGACATCGGTGCCAGTCTCTACATCAACCGTCTTTAGGCCCCGCCAGTCAACGGCCAGTACCCACAGATGCCTTAGGGGCTGAAGGTGATATTGGTTGTCGCTAGCGCTCCGAGGATAGCGTGGAAAAAGAGCAACAACGAGAGCTGCGATGGCTTCCTTCGATCTTGACAATGATGCACGACCGCAGCCAATAAATAGAAGACCAATAGACATATGCAAGGCCATGTGTGTACCTATATTGCGTAAAGTGCGAACTGATTTCAAACTGAGAATCATTCAAATGCACCATATGTGATGTCTTCGTCGATGCGCAAACGAAGCTGGCGAAGTAATCGCAGGGACTCGAGATCACCAGTACCAGCCATCACCATTCCCAACGCAATTGATATTGTAGCGAGGCACATCTCCAAGGTAGGCCGATCTGGCCGCCAAGCCAGTGAATGTTCTCGTATGACTGGATCTAAGAGAGCGTTGCTATGGGAGGTGTGCTTTGACTCCCGCGTCACGACTCCAGGGACCAAGTCGCATGCATTTCTCAGAGCCTTGAATCGTATTAAGAAGTACTTAAGGGTTGCAGCAGCCATAGCACAACCAGTTCCGGCATAGCGTAGACCAATTGCCTATGGGTAGATTGAAAAATGCTGTCAATAGGTTGTACACGGGCGCACGAAGCAGCCACCAGCGACAATGTTGGCATGTGCTTGCTTTAAGGTACTCCAGTCAGCTGCGTCTTGCAAGGGCAATTCTTTTTGGCAACTGCACTTGCAGAACAGGACCTTTGCGCACATCTTACTCCTAGATGACCTACACATGCATCGCCTGAAATACTAGCACGAGCAGCAGACTTTAGACTGTACGAAACGGCTAGCAGTGCTTGCATCGAGTCTACAAGGACAGATGGAAGCTGGGCTTCAACCCACTCGGTTGTAGGTCTAATGAAATCCCACAGTATCAACCCGCGTGCTATCACACGAAGTAGCATAAAGTCTGGTCGTACTGTATCTATGAGGACACCTGTGTCTGGAAGACGAAGTCGTGCGGCGGCGGCGGTGGAGTTTGTCTGAATGAAGTAAAGTCCGAGTGCTAGGGTGGCACCAGGCGCAGTCAGGTCTGTGTTTAGATATTCACCCTCACGAACGCGAGAATTGCATACATGGTCTTCACACAAATAGTTACCTTGGTCTACTGTGCTACTTAAGAGACGTAAGATCTGGCCTGATTTGCTCTCAGTGCCACCAGCAAGGGCATGATGCAAGCGCTGGGCGATCTCGAGGTCCCCAAGACCAGCGGCCTCATTGCTTGAACCCTTACCCAGCGTGACGAGTCCTAGCGCCAGACCGGCAGAAAGTGTATAAGCTTCGCGGTCCCGCATACGATCTCCACGGGAGCAGCATGCTATCTCGCCAAGGAGAAATTCTGCCATTAACCGGTGAGCTGTGCCGCAATAAAGCATGCCGATACCAGTTATTGCGGCTGTTTGTGCTGCAGCAGAGACCTCCATCTCTGCGAACGGCTGTGGGAGGAGAGCCGGGATGTGCAGACATAGCATCTTTGATACTGCTGCGTCACAGGAGCCACATTTTGCTGCAGCCATCCCGAGCAGCATACCAACTGTTGTCGGATCATGACCTAGGGTCAGATATTCGTATATATCTGTCATTGCCAAAACATGAAGTTGCTGTTGTAAGCCCAATGCGAGCAACAGCCCACCATGTTGGGGTGTGGGAATCTCTGGCTTGTTGTACACTATCCAAGTTCGTGTGATGCACACTGACTTTCTTTGTCTAGCAGTGAGGCGAGATGTCGATCTTAAGGACTGTAGTCGCAGACCAACAGCAACACCGTTGTGAAACTTTGGCCATAAGCTCAGAGCTCCTGCGAGAGGCGACGAGAGGTCAAGAGCCACAGTGACATTGCAAGGTGGTGAACGACCCAAAAGACACATTCTTGGTACCTGGAAGGCAGGTTGCACTACATACGTATATCAGTCACTCACCAGGAGAACCTCCGCTAGGGTACTTAAGGATGGTAATGACCTGAAAGTGATCATACCTCGGCCTGCAGCTGTCGCAAATGATCGGGTGCATGCTAAAAGGAGAGATGCTTGCTTGCGCTGCTCAAAGTCATGATCAGATATCTCAGGGGGACGTGTTGCATTAAACAAAACGAGTTTTGATGAACATAGTAATCGAGATACTTCACGCAAGAGGGAATTGTCAGCATGGCACAGAGAGGCCATAGTACATATGCGTGTAAGTCTACGTAATTAGAGTGTTGATAGTGCTGCCTGCATCTAACAGTGTCTTCTATGGACACCGAGAGATACCCATCTTCGTCTAGGTAGGATATGTGGCCCTTATCCACTACATAAGCAGCGTACGTGTGTGTCCTGGCGCACATCATCTGTACTGCTTCCCAACTACGTGCCTCTATGGTAACTAATGATTCTTCACGGTGTTGGATCGCTAGATTTAGACAAGCAAGATCACCGCGACCAATAAGTTCATATGCAGAAGTAGGCCAACAGTCGGGTGGTCCCAGGCAACACACATTGAGAGCATCTTGTATAGGCACAACAAACCCCGGGGTCAGAAAGCCAAGCTCATCCAAATGTAGTCCAGTGCGCACCATCGCAAGGATGAGCTCTTCAGCTAGTTTTCGTCGCAAATCTAGGCAAGCTTGACCACTAAGTACGTTTAAGATGCAAGAAAGGCGCCTTGCGCGAGAGCGAAAAGAAGCACAAGAACCATATTTTACGTCACCAAACAACTGACTTTTCAATATATCAGAAACCCATTCTTGAACGCCAATTAACTGCTTCTTGTTTAGAGTACCTGAAGAAACAAAACCTATGCGCTCACTGACATCAGGTTCGTAGTTTATTTAAACGCAAGACTCTTACAGCTGTCTCTACTAGCATGAGATTGGCCCCTTTTTAGATTGGATTGAAGATCCTGGGAATTTACGCGGTCTGCTGGCTGAAAATCCGTGCTTAGGGAATCAAGCAAGAAGCTTAGCGGTTCTAAGTGAGCCCAGGAGAGTGATGATAGCTTACAGTCTTCGCGAGCTGCATAGATCGCATCATAGATACGTTTCAGGTGCATTCTCCACTCAGCATCCACTTGGGTGAAGCCCAGAGCTCGATGGGCTACGTCTTGGGCGGCAGAAATTAGAGTAAAGTAACACACACGAGAGCGGTCTGTTAGTAAGCTCCCGGCTCTGATAGGCAAGGCAATCGCGATCTTGTATGCATATAACGAATGCTTTCGGTGTGTTTGATTGCAAATCAAGTTCAACCAGAACCATTTGCTGTCGCTGCGATAATCACTGACAAAATCATGGCTCGGATTCAGATTAGCATTCAATAGTTTGCTACCTATGTGGAAAATGCTCAACAAGAGCGACGCTTTCATTGTAAAGGACACAAGTTGCTCATGATGCATCCAGGGAACCAAAAAGAGATTTAAGCGTAACTACAAACCCAGTCCATATGACTTCACTGAGTGAAATACCACAAGGGTAAGTGCTGCGGCCCAGAAAGTCCACGACAGTAAGCACCGAGGCACGCCTGTGTAGTAAGAACATCGCGCGAGGCATGAACCGCAGTACTTGGACCCTCAAGGTAACTTACAAGATGGATGCGAGCGAATGTGGTAGTGTGTCATCGAGTGCTGATAGAGCTGATTCTGCGAGTGCTGAATCAAGCGTGAGGGAGACCTTCAGGCGCATGTGCTGCCAGGAGGATGTCATGGTCAGGGCGGAGCAATCGTCCCATTGCGTGCCAAGAAGATGTGCCCCAGGTGCCAACAGGGGACTCGATAAACCTAGACGTTGTCATTTGGAATCAGGTTATCATTTGACATTTTTTGGCACTAGAAGTAGTAGCTGGACTGGCTAGCAAACTCGAAGTCTCTATGTATGACAAGGAAAGACCATCAATCATTAAAGCAAGACTCCCTTCTTGCCTTAAGACGACAAAACCAACACGGTGCCGTTGTACGTTAACAGGTTGGGCATCAATGCATTGTATATTAAATGCAAATTGGAGCATAGGAGGTAAAAGAATATCAACCTCACTCAGTGAGGTAACTTTCAGCCCAATCAACCTGTGTGGTGTATGTCCATCTAAGTATCCTGTAACAATTTGCACAGACATCTCACGAAGGTTCTAAGTTAAAATTACTTTTATGCAACAGGAGGCAGAGCATGGACTCATTTTGCTCGCCACTCACGCAAAAAATTCGAATAGCAGCGGATGAACTAGCAAGGTGAATATTTCCATTTTGAGCCCCTATGCGTTGAGCTAATAGCTCCGGCATTTGCGGGAATATGCTCTCTGTTGGTGTATGAAGCAGAGACATGTCTGATCCTGACACTTGACCACCGCACCTGCCTTCTTTGGATGAGGTGACTACTCGAGGCAAACGCGGCGGATCAAGTTTGCATTTTGTACACGTGCTTGGAGACAGAGTGCTTCCATAGTTTACTCTAAGTGAACGTGAAGATCGTTTATGGATGCGCCATACAAAATGCTTTTGTTGCGACTTACTGTATGTGACTACTAAAAGGGGCACACCTTCAGCGACGAAGACCACACGGTCTGGCGAACTATACGATATGTTGCCGTCATATGCTTGGTATGGGGCTTCAACAGCACAAAAATTCTCGAGTGGATGAGTCATTGAGAATAGGGGAATTCGTGGCGATAAATTAGATGCACAAAGCTGGGATTGCACGCACTGAAGAACAAGCCCCCCCTTGCTTACAGGACATGGTAAGATTGGCCAGATGCAGTCAACATGAAACGGTAGTGCTGCTTCTACTTGGCTCCCGTCGGGTGCAAAAAGGACAAGACTGCAACTATCCAGAAGCACGACAAGCCACGGGCCAGTGTTTCCACTGAATGAAACCCAGGTAACGGTTGCCACCTTTGCGACATCATCAAATTTCAGACTTCTGTAAGCGCACTGTCCAATCAAGGATTTCACTATGACCCGATTTGCTGATACCTGTAATATCGTGGGACTGCCGTCAATGTCGTGTGCCCCGCGGACTTGGCGTGTAATGTAGGCCGTAACTCTAGCGTAGGTCATCGCATGCCGCAGCATCTTATGGCATCTTACGCCCGTTTTCAACATGCAACAACAGCATGATCGAATTCGCTCGCATGTGTGGCTTGAGTCGTACGGCTAAAATTCGATGCGTACCAAGGGAGAGGTGCAAATAAAAGTACTAGTGGAGAGGTGGGTCGAGTCCAGTACTAGTGGAATGTCACCCGGGACCCGTTTGGATACCCCGTTTTCGCCAAATCAGGATTCGATCCCGCAGTTATGATTCGGGAGCAAGCGGAAACGCTCGCTTCGCCAGTAGGTCGAAGTGGCCGTGGCGCGCGTCGGCGGCGTGCGGCACACGTAGCACGCGTCTTCGGAACAAGCGAAACCGCAGTGTGGGCAGATGCCCATGCGCGTGGGTGCGAAAGCGATGCTACGAGCTGACAGAGTCGCCGAGATCATCGGAAACGGTCCCCGCACGGAGCCAAGTTATCTCTGGCGGGCGCTTCCAGTGGAGAAATCGTCCCACACGGGGCGTATAGAGGTGCTCGTAAAAAGGTGGTGGTGGCGTTGCGCACATGCGGACTCGTGTTTCTCCCATACCTACTAGCTCGGTGCGCGACGGGCGCGGCGCCTCGGCGGAAATCACGGCGGCTAGCCGAGTTGGCACCGAAAGGGCGGGGGTTGAGCCAAAAATATCGGAGTATTTGGCGATTTCGCGCACGCACGGGGAAAAGGGTGCAATTTGGGAATTTAGTCTTGTAGACCCAAAGGGCAAAACTAACCCGGGCCCACCAGATGGAACGTACGAGGCCCGGCCTTCCGCTCGACTGTTCCTTGGTCTGCTCGAGGCCCACGCTCGGCGCCGCGGTCCTGTGTGAAGTTCTCTCCTTCTTGTCTTGTCTCAGTGACGGAGTCGGAGGGCCTTGGTTTAACTCAGCCGGAGGCCTCCCAGGCTTCTCTCCCCCCCAAATTACCCAAGATATAATAGTCCATTCCTTCAAATTGATCCGAGTCTGGCTCTGTCTCTCCATTCCAGTAGTCCATTATGTACTAAGGAGATCATTCTGTTTCGGGATCATGATTCCAAATTTGTCCAAGTTCCGGCCGCCTCTGATTTCAAGTTTCGGTTGCTGCCAGTGCACCCTGGCACCTAGGCCCGATTACGCCGGTACCCGGCGGGCCCGGCCCGAGCCCGGGGCCTTCAGCACTCCAGCT
>MDTE01186360.1_pt1 | contig 11354 bp, 4 predicted proteins | sample 811231 | NCBI WGS metagenome assembly MDTE01 (sample SAMN05326651, study PRJNA326480) | marine metagenome | isolation source: seawater | place: Indian Ocean: Red Sea | collected 2010
GGAACGACGACGACGACGACGACGACGGTGGGGTGTCCGACCGGGTCGCCTCGTTCCTGGCGTGCGCTCCGCGAGTATCCGCCGACGACGCGCTCCCTCCCCCGGGACGGGACGCGCGCGCGAGCCGGGCGCTTCACGCCCTCGGATCGTCCTCGCGCGTCGCCGCCAGGGTCATCGTCTCGCACCCGGGCGACGCGTGCGCGGCGTTGGCTCGCGTTTTGCTGGTCGGCGACGACGAATCGCGCGCGGCGGCGGCGGCGGCGGCGGCGGCGCTCGCGGAGAACGTCGGGTCCGGCGGCGGGTACCGCGCGACGATGGTCGCCGCCCCCGGGCTCGTCTCCGGGCTGCGGTCCGCGCTGGGGGGAACGTGCGACGCGGGCGGGACGTACGCGGCGGCGGCGCTGGCGCGTTTGGCGGGGGATGGATCGGGGGAGGGAGGTGGGAAGGAGGCGGCGGCGGCGGTTTTGGGCGCCGCGCCGGGTGTCGTGAACGCGCTGGCGAGGGCGTTGGACAACGCCGAAGCCGGCGGGGACGCCGGCGGCGCGGCGACGTGCGCCGAGGCGTTGCGGAGGCTGCTTCGGTGCGAGGAGGCCGGGGCGAGCGAGGAGCTGGTGCGTCGCGTGAACGCGTTGACGATGCGGGAGTGAATCGAGGTGGAGCGTCGGGTCGGCTCCCTTCGCGTGTCGCCGGGACAACTTGGAAGTCATCACTTTTTCACTGAAAGTAATCTTAGTCTAGCGAAACCTGCCTACGAAGGGTCTAACCGCAACCGTGATAAAGGGGCTTGATTTGACGAATGGCGATGGTTCGTTCGTCATCGTCGAAAAAGCGCAATGAATGGACGAGGACGGTTAAATTCCCGCCCAATCCGGGTGAAACTTCATGGACCCATCAAATTGGCGAATTATGTGTCATACCGGCATTTAGTCAACCTCGTCGACTGCGATTTGCCACGACAACCGTTCAATATTCTGTCCGCGTCACCCTCTGCTTTCCTGCGATGCGATTGGTCGCGGAGTTTTCCGTATCTTGCGTTCACGGCAAAAAGGAGCCTCGAACCGGCGATGCGTTCACTTTTTCTTGCACACAGACGCGCGTCGGCATAGCCCTCGCACGTACCTGCACACAGCGACTCGGATTCCGAGTCGCAATCCAGCACACTTAACCGCACACTTAAACGCACACGCGTTCCGCATCCGCATCTGACCCCGCGCGCCACACCAACGCCCGTCATCAACATGCCCGCTAATTTGGAAGAACCTCAACAAATCCAGGCCGACGGCCTCTTCAAGGACGCGCTCTTCATGCTCTCCGTCTGCCCCAAGGACGAGAACGAGACCGCCAACGAGTCTGAGTCGACTCTCTTCTCCGAGATCATGCCCGCGCAGTCCGTGGTCGTCCAGGATTCCCGCGGAGGAATGGCCGCCAAGCGCCCGAGCCGCGTGCAGCTCCTCTCCAAGAAGGGGGTCTCCATCGCGCTCTTCTCGCACACGCTCGTCGCCGAGCGCGTCGTGGACGCCTTCATCGCCGAGCGCGACAGGTACATCCACGACCCCCGCGATCGCGCGCACGCCCTCAGAGGCCTTCTCAAGTCCTACAACGACGAGGGACACGCCTTCTCCCTGGCGTGCTTTGACGAGTCCGCCCGCGCGTTTTTCGCGTGGACTCCCCGCAGCGCGCCCCTCTCCTTTGGCCACGCCGAGGACGGCAGCGTCGTCGTCGTCGCCGCGGTCCCCCGCGCGCGCACCCTCGTGGGTAAGCACGCGGGCGTCCAGCTCGCGCATCTCCCCGCGGGCCGCTTCGTCTACGGCCACTCCTACCTCAAGCCCTTCGAGTTCACGCAGCTCTGGGCATCCGCGTCTGCCAACCGCAGCGGCGCCGCCACGCAGGTCAACCTGCCCTCGCTCCCCGCCGTCGACGAGGTGAACCTCGACAAGCCCAAACTCTCCCCGGCGGAGAGCAAGAGGTGGAGGTGGGAGAAGACCGGCTCCAGGGCGGAGCAGAGCAGCAGCTGGACCGTGGCCAAGGCTGCCAAGGAGGAGGTTGCGAAGAAGGAGAAGGAATCCGCCGCGACTCGCATCGCCGCCATCGCGCAGGCTGTCGCGGCGCGCGCCGAGTCCTCGGTGTCCACCTTCAAAGCCGACGCCAAGCCCTTCGTGCCCGCCTCCCGGGCTGTCTCCAACCCCTGGGCTTTGGAGACGTTCGCGTGGGGCGCGTGGGCGAGGGTGGCGTTTGCGAAGGGTCTGGCGAGGGTGAACCGCTTCGAGACGCACGCAAACAAGCGCTTCATGACCCTGCTCCTCCTCAGGCAGGCGCTCTTCACCGACGTGTCCGAGCACATGGAGAGGGTCAACAAGAAGGAGATGGCGGAGGCTATGGAGTCCGACGAGGAGGTTGCCGTCGAGGTGCCCGCCGGTTTCATCGGCGCCGCCGCGCTCAAGCCGCTGTCGTCTGCCATCCACGCGACGGCCAAGCTCGCGCAGAACGCGCCCAAGAGGAAGAGCTTCCTCCAGAGCTGGCGCATCATTCCGGTGCCCGCCATGCGACACAAGCAGAACGTCGTCGTCTGCGACATCAACGGTACCTGCTGCATCGGCAACCAGTGCTTCGTGAGCCTCTAAATGACGGGGCGCTGAACGCAGGGACGCGAGTTGGTGGCCAATCCGTCGGGACTCGACCGCGTCGTTAACAGATTGGGGGGGTTGGGAAAGGGGTTGAAACAGTCTGTTCATCCAGATTGTGGAATGGGGACGTCGAGTCGGGCGACCCGTCATTGTGTACTTCAAGACCATGTGTGTGTACCATCAGCAGCGAGCCCGCATATCAGCGGGCTCCTCGGTGTGTTTGCCTTTCAAACAAAGCAAGTGTAAGACCAAATTGCTGTAAGACCAATAGAGCAATATTAGATGTCGACCTTTTAATAGTGAAATCCTTCAACGGAAGTACTCGCGTGACGCGCGCCCCTTTCGCTTTGTTACCGCCCCTTGCCGTTGGCCGGCAGCTCTGCAACATCTCGGCGGCGAGGTAAACTCTGAAGTGAGTCTCCCAAGTCAGAATCCTGTGCCACGTCGACAAAACATGCGTTTCTGATTGGCTGAAAGCCAAAACTGTTCCTTCCTCGCCATTCCTCGCCATACGTCAAAAATATTTTAGCTGGGGTGGTGCTGTGAGGACAAATTTCGAAGGCAGCGAGAAGCGCCCCGGTGGTCCTCCGAGCCGACTCGAGATGCTCGCGGTGGCCGGGTCCGCGGACATCGCGTATGCGCGCCATCACGTCGCGCCCTGTCGCGTCGTCTCGCGGCGCGTACGCGTGACGACGGCGCGGCGGGCGGTGATTCAGCCGAGCGCCAAGTTAAACGAGCCGGCGCCAACCGTCGACGGGTCGGGCGGGGTTGAGCGCGCGGGATGGACGGAGTCCGGGTGGTGCGACCCGCGCGAGGCGGCGGGTCATACCCCGGCGTGGAGGCTAACCCTCGGCACGGCGCTCGGGGTCGCCGCCATGGTCAACATCGGCCGGGCGCAGCCCGCATTCGCGGGCACCCTGTCGACGTCGACGATTAGTCAACAACAACCGCGTTCGACCGATCGCTGGGTCGGGGCGTCCAGATCCGGCGCTTCTAACCGCGCGATCGCCGAACTCTCGGCCAAGCCTCAGCCCGCGAAGGCCGCGGGGAAGAAGGGCAAGGGCAAGGCGGACCCCGCACCCGTTCAGCAGTCTTGGGTCCAGCTCAAGACGGCCGAGGCTGCGGTGAAGTTCCGGGCACAGTGGGCGCTCTACTGCGCCATCCCGGTAGTCGCCGGCGTCGTCAACTGGATCACCAACGCGCTCGCGGTCAAGATGATCTTCTCACCCGAGGAGTATACTGGACTTAACATCAAGCGGTGGCCCGACACCCCCGCGGGCCTCATCGGATGGCAGGGCATCGTCCCGTGCAAAGTTGAGAAGATGAGCACCACGATGGTGGACCTCATGACCAAGAGGCTGCTTGACGTGAGGGAGGTGTTCGGGCGGCTGGACAGGGCTAAGTGCGGCGAGTTACTTACCCCGGGTATTGATTCCATCGCGGGCGCGGTGGTCAACGACGTGGCGAAGACCAAGGGCGGCGCGCTGGCGTGGGTGGGCGACAGCGGCGTCCTCGGCGCCGTGCCCGACCCGGTTGTCAACTGGGGCCGGAACCTGGCAAGGGAGCAGGGCAAGGAGCTCGTGGCGGAGGTGCTCGGGGAGATGCAGGCACGGGTTCCGGAGGTGTGGGACGTCAAGACCCAGGTCGTGGGTGCCATGTGCAGGGACAAGAAGATCATCATCGAGCTGTTCCAACGTTGCGGGAGGGAGGAGTTTGTGTTCATCCGTCGGAGCGGGCTCTACTTTGGCTTCCTCTTCGGCATCATTCAGATGGCGCAGTGGCTCGTGTGGGACCCGTGGTGGAGCCTCGCGGTGGGAGGCGCGCTCGTGGGGTACGCCACCGATTGGCTCGCGCTCAAGCTCATGTTCGAGCCCGTCGAGCCGGTCAAGCTCCCCTTCGGGTTTGTCCTCCACGGTGCATTCATCCGCCGGCAGCAGGAGGTGAGCGGCGAGTTTGCGGCGCTGCTTCGCAAGCGAATCCTCACCGCCGAGCTCATCTGGCGCGAGATTCTCACCGCGGAGAATACAAAGAAGGTGTTCAAGGAGATATTGGAGCGTAAGACCCGGGAGCAGGTGGCCAAGGCTAGGAAAACCAACAAGTTGATTTGCGCGGCAGCGCTCGCGATGGGTCCAAAGGCGTGGGCCAGATGCGAGGACGCGGTCGTCGCTAGGGTCGCCGCGGACCTCCCTTCGCACTTACCGTCCGTATACGGGTACAGCGACGAGGCGCTTGACCTGGAGGAGACCCTCAAGCAGAAGATGCAGCAGCTGAGCGGGCAGGAGTTTGAGGGGGTGCTGCATCCGGTGTTTCAGGAGGACGAGCTGACGCTGATACTCGTCGGCGCGTTCCTCGGGATGGTTGCGGGCTTCGCGCAGGCGGCCTTCTTCTAAACTCGTGTATTGATGAATTGTGATTATCGCTGGTACCATATTAACACCGACTGAAGTTTGCGACGCACCTCCTCTACACGACAGACCCCTCCTCCACGTACGTGTACACGTTGTTCTCGAGAAGCACCTTCTCGACAGTCTCCTTCGCCAGCATCGCCTGCTGCGCGTGCCTCGCCTTCGTGTGCTGGTCACCGCCGCGCATCGAGGACCTGCCAAAGTCCAGGGCTTTCTTGCCCGCGAAGGATGTCTGCGTCTTGGCCCAGGCGGCCGCTCTCCGCCGGTTCTCCCGATCGCGCTGCGCCGCCTCGAGTGCTTCTTTCTCAGCCTTGGTGCTGAAGTGACCCTCCTTGCGCGCCTTGACGACCGCCTGCCGCCTGAGCTTGGTCGCGAGGGTCTCGTTCTTGCGGAGGTAATCGTCGCTCGGCGGGTTGAACGCGGGCGGGGGCTTGGAGTTGACCTTGGCGCGCAGCGACGCAAATGGCCATCGAACCTCGGCGAGAGCGTCCTCGTCCTGCCTCATCTCGTTCTTGATCTTCTTGAGCTCCGCGGCTTTAGCCTTGGCGTCCTTCTCGTGGAGTTTGAACTCCTCGGGGACCGTCGTGGGCTTAGACGCCCTCGCGGACTGAAGCTTGCGGAAGAATTTATCGTGGAGCGCGTCGAAGTCGGGCACCGGCTTCATGGGCGCAGGCTTAAACGACCACTGCTTCTTCTTCGATGCCGAGTCACTCGTGCCGTGGCCGTGCTTAACCTCGGCCGCGGCGGGCGCCTTCGCCTCTGCGAGCTTGGCCAGGGCGGCGGCACGTGCCTGTTCCTTCCGCCGCCGCGCCTCATCCTCCAGCGCCGCCAGTTTGGGCGTCTTGATCGCCGCCGGGATGTCCTTCGCCTTGAACGGCTTTTGAAACTTTTTGGCGCGGTTCTTTGCTCGCTCCACCGCCGCGGCTTCCTCCTCCTTCTTCTTCTGCTCGTCCCGGGTTTGGAACGAGAAGGGCCTCTCCGTCTCCACTAGAGCCGCGCGTCGACTCAGCCTGCGCTCCTCCCTTCGCATCTCCTCCTTCTCGAGCATCTTCTGGTATCTGGACTCGAAGATGTGTCGAGGGATGTCGTTGGCCCTGAACTGCTTCGCGAGCTCGGCGCGTTCCATCTCAGCCTCGAACGCCAGGTCCTGCTCCAATCGCTGCTCGCTGATGGACTTGGGCTTATTCCGATCCCTCATCTCGAACGAGAACGGCCGGGGCACCGTCGCCGTCTTGCGCCGCACGATCACCCCCGGTCGGGGTAAGCCGTCGCCGTGCTCCGCGCCCGCGCCGAGGTAGTCGACGCCGCCCGAGCCGCTCGGCCTCGCCGACACCGCGCGCCTGGTCCTCGGCGCGGATACCGCCTTCGCGCGAACGACGGGCGGGACGGCGCGCGTGGCGTCCACCGCGTCGCGCGCCGCATTGATCTCCTTGCTCCCCGCGACAGCCCCAGAAACGGCGCCAGTCGCGGCGGCCGGTTTGCTCGAACCGCCCTCGCGATACTCGTCCATCCACTCGTTCTGCTGGTCGAAGGTCGCCTTGACCGCGGCGTCTTCCGCGGCCCTGTACGCGGTCTCAGCCTTGGCCGCGGCGTCCGCGCGTGCGGCTCGGAGCTTGCGAACCTCGAGCGGGGTGGCGCCCGCCGCCTCCAGCTCGCGCTCGAGGTCTGAGTCGTACCCGCCGGAATCCTTAAACTTTTGCTCGAGCGCGGCTTCAAACTTGGCGAGCCTATCGTCGGAGAAGACCGCCTTGGCGACGGCGAGGTCGTCGTCCTGGGATCTGCCCCCCGCGAGTTCGTCCGCGAGTACGGCGGCGCCGCGCGCTGCTTTCCTCGCGGCGGATGCGGTCACCGGGGTGGAGGTGTCGAGCGCGCCGTGGGGATCGCCCTTGGCGGCGATGGAGCCCTTGAGCGCGGCGAGCTCCTGCTCCAGCCTGGCGACGTAGGTGGGGTCCACGGAGGCGGGTGCGTCGGCGCCCGCGTTCCTGTACCGGGACATGGAGGTCTGCAGCGAGGGATTCGGGTGGAGGTCAGCGTCCGCGCGAGCGGAATTGGGCCGTTTCTCAACGGTGAAATCTGGCGGGACGCGTCGCGCGTGGACGCGGTGACTCGGGCTGGGCGCGGGTTCGCAGGCCGCGAGGCTCACCTCGAGGGACTCGGTGCTCGACGCCACGCCGCGCTTGTCAGCTTTGGGCTCGTCGTCGTCGGGATACTCGGTCGGCAGGCCGGTGGGCTGGCGACGAATCTTGGGCCCGGGCGAAGCCTCGGGCTCGGACGAAAACGTCACGTGCTTGTCGCCCTTGGCGGGGCTTTCTCCGCCCATGTGCTCGGGGCTGGATGCGAGTCTCTCTACCTGCGCGGCGGAGAGTTCACGTCGCGGGTCGGTTCTGAAAGGCACCGACTGTACGACGCTCGCGTCGCACGATGATGAGCGGAATGCGAGTTTTCGCTGACCGGGGAGCAGTTCAACAACGGAAACAACGGAAACTTTTCCCCGGATTTTGGGCGACGACGGAGTTTTGGGCCCCTCGATCCCAGTCAGGACTTGGGGCGGTGTATCACGTTAAAACGTGACAGCGTTTCAGTCACGTGAATGCGATTGTTCGCATAAACCCTAAAAATCGATCGGTGGAAAAAGAAAGAGCGGTGAAAAAAAACGCTCGGATCCTATGCGGAATCACGGTGTACTCATTTCGACCGTGGAAATGGTCCGAGTTTTAGTCGGCACAGAGGAGAATTGTGTTCCGCCTCCCACGTTCGAACTCTGGCGTCACTGCGTCGCGCGAACGAGTGAAGCGTTCGTGTAAGGAGCGTACGGTTGCACGTGCTAGGGTAGCAATTCGCCCGTCGCGTCAGAGGCTTAACGGTCGCCGGGACTCATCACAGGGGTGTCACTTCCGGCGGTTTTTGTTCGCGTGAGGATTTTCCGCGAACCGAGAGGAGAGTGTTGGGGCCTTTTCCTCGGGTGGAAAGGGATTACGCGACGTTGGGCGTCGTGGCAGTCGATCCGCCTAAGGAATAAGGCGCGTTCGACGTCGGGGCTCGAGAGCGAGCAGAGTCAGGGTACGGACTGACCGCTCGGGTTCGTCTTTCACGGCGCGTGGGCGAGCGCGCGGCGGGTTTCGGACAAGGCCCGAGACCGGCACTTAATTTCGCGGTTGATACCCGGGAGAGGTGACCCGCGGGAGAAGCGAGACCGAGGGAGAGTCGGAAAACGATGTCGAGCGCGACCGAGAGCGTCGATACCGGCGCCAAGGAGCAGGCGAAAGCCGAATCTAACGGTTCGCACGAAGCTGGAGCCGCGAAGGTGAGCTCTTGACCCTCGCGACGCGCCTCAACGCACCGCGCACGGCGACACATCACGAGAAAACTTTTTTCCCATGCCGCGAGCCTCCCTGGTAACCCTCCCGGGACATTCGCCGAGAAACCCTCGGGCGCCCGAACACCCTGCCCGCATCCCTTTCCGACCTCGCAAACCGACCTTCGACCCCTTCCCGTCCTCGAACCAGGTGCAGAGCGCGCCCGTGCCCCCTTCCCGGCCGGTGAACGCGCCCTGGTCGGCGATCGTCAAGTCCAAGCCGGCGCAGGGCGGAAACCCTGCGGCGCCCGCCGACGGTGGTGCGTCCGATGGCAAATCGTCGCCCCCGTCGTCGTCCGCCGCGACCGCGGACGCGGACGCCGCCTCCGGCGCCAAGGCGTCCAACGAGAAGGCCGAGAAGGTCGACGCTGGGAACGAGCCCGTGGACCCCGCGGGTGGCCCGAGACGGTCGGAGCGGGAGGCGACACAGCTGGGGCCGGCGCGGAAGGCGTGGGGCGTCCCGGCGCGAAACGACGCGCCGATGACGCCGCCCACCTGGCCCACCCTCGGCGACGCCAAGGACCCGAGCAAGAAGCCCGCGGACCCGCCCCCGGTTCCCCCGGGGCCGCCTCCCGGCGCGGAGGACGTCGCGGGCGGCGCGGGGGGCGAGGGCGGCGGCAAGAAGAAGGGACGCGGCAAGAAGGACACATCCGCGAGCTCGGGCGCAGACGCCGCCGACGCCGCCAACAAGAAAGCCGTCGGCGCCGGGAAGAACAACCGCGCCAGGAACGCCAACGACGGCCAAACCGGCGATGGAACGCAGGGCGGCGGCGGCGGCGGCGGCGGGCGAGGCGGGCGCGGAGGGCGCGGCGGGCGAGGCGGCCGGGAGGGTGGCGAGTTTGGCGGGCGGGGCGGCCAGGTGGGCCGACACCCCGCGGGACAGCAATTCGGCTTTGAGATTGGCGGCCGCGGAGGCCGGGGCGGCCGGGGCGGACGCGGGAGCGGCTTCCAGGCCCAGCAGTACGCCGGGTTCAACCCCGCGGTGGCTGGGTACTACGTCCCGCGCGGTTCCCAGGCTGGCGCGCCCATGCACGGCGTGTACTATCCCCCGCAGCAGGTTGGCGGCAGGGGCGCGATACCGGCGGGTCCCGCGAAGGAGCAGATCCTCGCCGCGGTGCGCCAGCAAGTCGAGTACTACTTCTCCGTCGAGAACCTGTGCAAGGACCTGTTCCTCAGGCAGCGCATGGACGCGGAGGGTTGGATCCCCCTGCCCGTCATCGCGGGTTTCAACCGAATCCGGATGATGACGCCGGAGCCCGCCGTCGTCCTCGAGGCGATCCAGGGCAGCGCGGTCGTCGAGGTGGAGGCTGTCGGCGGCGCGGACGGCCACAGGCTCCGCAAGATGAGCGATTGGCAGTCGTGGGTGATGTCCGCGTCGGAGCGCAGCGGCTTGGCGGCGATGGCTGCCGCGGGCGCGGCCACGGCCCCTGCGCCTCCCGCGGGGGGAGCGCCCAAGCCGCCACCCTCGGGCCTCCCGCCGATCAAATCGATGGAGGAGCTCACGGCCGAGTTCGTCAAGGTTAATCACGGCGGCGACGGAGCCGGCGCCGGCACCAAGCCCGCGACGGGTCGCCCACCCGTCGCCCCCTCGCACGCGTCGAAGGGTGCGGACAAGGGTGGGGACATTGAGGACGAGTTTGAGATGTTTGAGATGGACGAGGATTTCGGCAACGACGCCGGGAAGAAACAACCCAAGGGTGGCGCCCCCGCCGCCAAGGACGACGACGTCGAGGAGGACTACGGCGACGACATCATCACCGACGATGACATAGCGCGTCTGATGATCGTGCAGCGCGGCAAGGGCCACGGCAAGGGCCGGGACGGGCGCGGCGTGGACGCGGCTACGATCAACGAGGGTCTCCGATTTTATCAGAAGGAGCTCAAGCGCGGCGGGCAGCCAATCCCCAACGGCGGTCAGTCCGGTTCGTGGAGGCAGGCGCGAACATCCATGGGCTCGTCGTGGAAGGGCGGGAACGGCTTCGGCTCCTCCGTGGGCCAGGCACACTTCTTCCCGTCGTCCTACAAGGAGGGCGGCGCCATGGCTGGGTTTGACGGCGGCAACGACATCGGCTGGCTGCTCGGGACCACCCCGACGGACGGCGGCGAGGGCGGCATGGCCGTACCCAACTGGCGCACCGGCGAGGGGTCCTCCGTTGGCTCCGAGTCCGGCCGCGGGTTCCTCCACGGCGCGTCGCCGCGCGAGCGAGGCGCCTCGTTTGGCCAGCGCCGCAGGAGCGTGAACTACGGCACCTCTCCGGGCGACCACTGGGGCAGCCCACGGGACATCCCCGCGTTCCAGCACCCGTCCCACTCGCTGCTCGAGGATAACGGCTTCAAGCAGCAGAAGTACAGGGCCTTCCACCAGCGGTGCATCGACGAGCGAAGGCGCCTGGGCCCGGGTAACAGCGAGGAGATGAACACGCTGTTCCGGTTCTGGTCCTACTTCCTCCGCGGCACCTTCAACACGAAGATGTACAAGGAGTTCTGCCAGCTGGCGGAGGAGGACGCGAGGCACTCGTACCACTACGGCCTGCAGTGCCTGTTTCGCTTCTACTCGTACGGCCTGGAGAAGAGGTTCCGGCCCCTCATCTACCGCGACTTTGAGGAGTACACCCTGCGGGATTACGAGAGCGGCTCGCTCTACGGGCTCGAGAAGTTCTGGGCGTTTCACTACTACCACAAGGGCGGCGCCGATGGCAAGCCCAAGATTCGCGATGAGATCAGGATACTGCTCGATACCAAGTTCCAGACACTGGAGTGCTTCCACAGGGAGCACGAGCGAAGGGCCGCGGCTGCGGCGGGGACAGGCACAGTCTGAAGAAGAGAAACTGTTGAGGAGCTCACACACACACACATGAACAAATGTGGAGTCGCGCACGGGGGCGCGACGTTGAGGGATTAACATAAGAGCGGGGAGGTCCTGCTTGCTTTGGACAAATAGGGATGGTCAAGCACCGTCCGTACAACTAA
>MDTE01182081.1_pt1 | contig 11353 bp, 11 predicted proteins | sample 811231 | NCBI WGS metagenome assembly MDTE01 (sample SAMN05326651, study PRJNA326480) | marine metagenome | isolation source: seawater | place: Indian Ocean: Red Sea | collected 2010
AATCAAATTTTTCATTCATTAATTCCACCATGATTTAAAATTTTTTATAAAATTAGCTCTTTTCTCTATCGCAAGAGACAGATTTAGAATTGTTTGTTCGTCAAAAGGTTTTCCTATAAGCTGTAAACCTAAAGGTAAATTATTTTTATCGTAACCTGCTGGTACAGAAATTGCAGGTAAACCGGATAAATTTACTGGCACTGTAAAAATATCATTCAGATACATTGAAACTGGGTCTTCAGTTTTATCTCCTATTTTAAAAGCAGAACTAGGTGTTGAAGGTGTTAATATTGCATCAACTTTATCAAATGCTTTATCAAAGTCATTTTTTATTAATTGTCTAACTTTTTGTGCTTTTAAATAATAAGCGTCATAGTATCCTGATGATAAAACATAAGTTCCAATTAAAATTCTCCTTTTAACTTCATCGCCAAAACCTTCGGATCTTGTATTTTCATACATTTCAATTAAATTTTTTCCTTGAGCTCTGTGGCCATATTTTACACCATCGTATCTTGCTAAATTTGATGATGCTTCTGCTGGTGCTACTATGTAGTAAGCTGGAAGAGCGTACATAGTATTTGGTAAGGAAATATTTTTAACTATTGCTCCTGCATCTTTTAAACACTCTATTCCTTTTTTCCAAAGTTCATCTATTTCTTTAGGCATGTTGTCTACTCTATATTCTTTTGGTATTCCTATTTTTAATCCTTTTACTTTGTCTGTTAATTTAGAAAAATAATTATCAACTTTTGTATTAACTGATGTTGAATCTTTGCTATCATATCCCGACATAGCCTGTAACAATAAAGCACAATCTTCAACATTATTTGTCATGGGGCCTGCTTGATCTAATGATGAAGCAAAAGCCACAATACCCCATCGCGAACATCTACCATAAGTAGGTTTTAAACCAACAGTACCAGTAAAAGATGCTGGTTGCCTTATGGATCCACCTGTATCAGTTCCAATAGTTGCCGGTGTCAGTTCAGCGGCTAAAGCTGAAGCTGAACCACCTGATGATCCTCCGGGAACTAATTTATCCCCATAAGGATTTACAACATTTCCAAAAAAACTTGTTTCATTGGATGATCCCATTGCAAACTCATCACAATTTAATTTCCCTAATAAGAAAGCACCTTGTTCCCATAATTTATTAGTAACTGTCGATTCATAAGTAGGAATAAAATTATGTAATATTTTACTACCAGCTGTAGTCTTAACATTTTTAGTACAAAAAAGATCTTTAACAGCTATAGGGACACCAGCCAATAAACCATTGTAATCCCTTTTTTTATCAAAGTTTTTTGCAGATATTAAAGCTTCATCAAAACATTCAGTAATATAAGTGTTTAGTTTTTTAGAATTTTTAGAATTAGCTATAAATATTTTAGTTACTTCCTCTGAAGAAAATTCTTTTTTTTTAATTCCTTCAACTAATTTTACTAATGATAGTTTAGAAATATTAGACATTTTATTCAATTACCTTTGGTACAACAAAAAATTCTTCATTTTTTTCGGGTGAATTTTTTAATATTTGTTCTCTTATTTTTCCATCTTTTACTTCATCGGCTCTAGATTTAAGAGACGCATCTATTATTGATGTAAGGGGTTTTGTTTTATCAGTGTTAAGCTTGTTGAGTTTTTCTATGAACATCATAATTGAGGTTAAATCTTTTGATAAAGCATCAGCTTTCTTTTCATCTAAAGAAATTCTAGCTAATTTTGATATATGTTTTACTGTATCTTTATCTATTGACATTTGAGATTATAGGCAAATAAGTAAGGAAAATAGCATTTAAGATGAAAACATACAATATACTCAGTATTGAGCAATTCAAAACAATTATTGATGACAATTCTAGATTGTTGGGGATTGATGTTGGTGCGAAAAATGTTGGATTCGCTATATGTGATGAAAATAAAAAAGTTGCTACTCCCCTTAAGATTATACAAAGGACTAAATTTCAAATGTTATTGAAGTATATTAATGACATTATCAATGAAAATAACATAAAAGGAATCATTGTTGGAAATCCAATAAATATGGATGGAACTTCTGGAAAATCATCTCAATCAATCACTGATTTTGCTAAAAATTTATCAAAAAATGTTACTATTCCTATCGCCCTTTGGGATGAACGTCTTTCTAGCGAAGGCAGCTTTAAAATTACCAAAGATTTAGGCACAAATGTGAGTAATAGAGTGAAAAATTTAGATAAAAATGCAGCTGCTTTTATACTTCAGGGTGCTATTGATTACTTATCAAATTGAACAAAATGCTTGCATAGATTGGTATAAAGGCCTATAGAGTTGATTTTAATGGCTGTAATTAAAAAATTTAAAGCTGTTAAAGTTAAACAAAATCACCTTTTAGGTATTCAAGACCTTTCTTTTTCTGAAGTTTCCGATATTTTAAAACAAGCTAAAACTTTTATTACTCTCAACAAAAGTGCCTCAAAAAAATTGGACATACTAAGAGGGAAAACTCAAATTAATTTGTTTTTTGAGCCTTCTACAAGAACTCAAAGTTCTTTTGAGTTAGCCGGAAAAAGATTGGGTGCTGACGTAATGTCCATGAACATAGTTAATTCTGCTATCAAAAAAGGAGAAACTTTAATTGACACAGCCATGACGTTAAATGCAATGCACCCTGATATTATTGTAATAAGACATCAAGATTCTGGTGCTCCTAATTTATTATCACAAAAAGTAAATTGTTCTGTAATTAATGCTGGAGATGGAAGACGCGAACATCCCACACAAGCTTTATTGGATGCTTTAACAATCATTAATAGAAAAGGAAAAATTGAAGGGCTGAAAATTGCTATATGTGGTGACATATTACATTCGCGAGTTGCTAGATCAAACATATATTTAATGAATATGCTTGGCGCTGAAGTGAACGTTGTTGCTCCAAAAACATTACTACCACATTCAATTGAACGACTTGGAGTTAAGTCTTTTAATGATATGAAAAAAGGTTTAGACAACTGTGATATTGTAATGATGTTACGATTACAAAATGAAAGAATGCAAGGTTCTTTTCTTCCTTCGGCTAGAGAGTATTACGAATTTTTTGGTTTAACTCCAGATAAACTTAAGATGGCTAATAAAAATGCTCTGATTATGCATCCTGGTCCAATGAACAGAGGTGTTGAGATTGACACAAATTTAGCTGATGACATAAACAGAAGTGTAATAAGAGAACAAGTTGAACTTGGTGTAGCTATAAGGATGGCATGTTTAAAAATTTTTTGTAAAAAAACATAATGAAAGAAAAATATTTAATAAACGCAAGAATTATTGATCCAAAAAATCAAATGGATGAGATTGGTGGTTTAATTATTGATTCTAAAGGTTGTATTAAAGCTGTAGGAAAAAAAGTAGCTAATGGGAATTTACCGAAAGGTGTTGATAAAATTGACCTTAAAAAACAAGTATTAATACCTGGTATTGTTGATATGAGAGTTTTTGTAGGTGAACCTGGTTACGAATATAAAGAAAATTTTAGGACTCTAAGCAATGCAGCGCTATCTGGTGGTGTTACTTCAGTAGTGTCTATGCCAAATACTTCTCCAGTTATTGATAACGTCTCAATGGTTGATTTTTTAAAACGAAGAGGAAGAGATAAATCTAGAATAAACATTTTTCCAGCTGCTAGTTTAACAAAAAATACAGAAGGTAAACAAATGACTGAATTTGGTCTTCTTAAAAGAAAAGGAATAATTGCTTTTACAGATGGAATTAGGACTGTTCAAAATCCACAAGTTATGTCAAGGATCATGAATTTTGCAAGTCAATCTCAGTCACTAATTATGCAACATGCTGAGGATAATATTTTGGCAAGCGACGGACTAATAAATGAAGGTGAAATTTCAACAAGGTTGGGGTTAAAAGGAATTCCTGCGCTCGCAGAAAAAATTATTGTTGAAAGGGACCTTTCATTTTTAGAAGAATATTTTTGTAGATACCATATATCTCAAATCTCTTCTAAAAAAACATTAACTGTCATTAAAAAGGCTAAAGAAGAAGGTAAAAAATTTACTACAGGTGTTTCTATTAACAACTTATCCTTAAATGAAAACGATATTGGTGATTTTAAAACGTTTTTAAAGCTGTCTCCTCCTCTTAGAACGGAAAATGATCGAGAGTCATTAGTTCAAGCTGTTAACGATGAAATAATTGATGTAATAGTTTCCGACCATAAACCTGAAGATGAAGAGTCAAAAAGATTAACTTTTGCCAAAGCAACTACAGGCGCTAGTGGTATTGAAACATTATTGCCATTAGCTTTAGAACTGTTTCATAATAAATCTATTAAATTAAACAAATTAGTTGCTGCACTGACTTCAAATCCATCAAAAATACTTGGTATCAATAAAGGGTGCTTAGATAAAGGAAATGATGCTGATTTATGTGTTGTAGATATAAACAAACCATGGGTAGTAAGTAAAAATAAATTACAATCAAAATCTAAAAATACTCCTATAGAAAATAGAAAATTACAAGGTCAAGTCCTTAAAACTTTTGTAAAAGGACAGCTTGAATTTCAAAAAGCTTAATTATAGATGGAAATTATAATAGTTGTACTTTTTTCTTACTTGTTTGGCTCCATCCCTTTTGGTTTAATTTTAACAAAAACTTTTGGTAAGCAAGATATAAGAAAAATAGGTTCAGGGAATATTGGGGCTACAAACGTTCTTAGAACTGGTAATAAGTTTTTAGCAGCATCGACTCTTATTTTAGACATTTTGAAGGGTAGCTTGCCAGTTTTAATTACAAAACAATACTTTCCTGAATACGTGTACATTTCCAGCCTTTTAGCTTTTCTGGGACATATTTTTCCACTTTGGCTAAAATTTAAAGGAGGTAAAGGTGTTGCAACATATCTCGGTATATTATTTGCATTGTCAATTCAATTAGCATTATTATTTATTTTTACATGGATTGTTGTTAGTTTAATATTTAAATACTCATCTGTTTCATCAATATTTGCATCATTGACTGTTTTTTTCACAACATTAATTAGAGAAATATCAGTTCCAATTTTATCTAAGCTTTCGAATAATATAAACGAATTTAATACAATAACTTCCTCTAAAAATTCATTTCTTTTATTTATTTTTTTTATTTTGATAATATTTACTCATAGAAAAAACATATCTAACCTAAAAAATAAAACAGAACACAAAATAAAACTCTAGATAACTAGCCATTTTTTAATCTTTTTAAAACCTTAGTTTGACAAAACAAAAAATCTTTGACAGTAAAGTTTATTAAAAGGAATAAATGAATCTTGTTATTGTTGAAAGTCCCGCTAAAGCAAAAACTATAAATAAATATCTTGGTAAAGATTACAAGGTTTTAGCTAGTTATGGACATATACGAGATCTCCCATCTAAAAATGGATCGGTTGATCCTGATAATAATTTTCAAATGCTTTGGGAAATAGATGCATTTTCAAAAAAATATTTAAAAGAAATTACAGATACAGCAGCAGACTCTAATAAAATTATATTAGCTACTGACCCTGACCGTGAAGGTGAAGCTATTGCTTGGCACGTAAAAGAAGTTTTGGGTCAAAAAAAACTCTTGAAAGATAAAAAAGTTGAAAGAGTAGTGTTTAATGAAATTACAAAAAAAGCGGTAACAAAAGGTATTGAAAATCCAAGAGATATAGAACCGCAACTTGTTGATGCGTATATGGCAAGAAGGGCTTTAGATTATCTTGTAGGCTTCAATATTTCTCCGATACTTTGGACTAAACTTCCTGGTTCAAAATCCGCAGGAAGAGTTCAATCTGTTGCTCTAAGACTGATAACAGAAAGAGAAAAAGAGATTGAGCTATTCAATCCAAAAGAATATTGGACATTAACTTCAAATTTCACAAATAAAGATAATAAAAGTATTTTATCTAAATTAAGTTTATATAATGGACAAAAAATAGAACGATTTACATTTAAAAATAAAAATGAAATTGATCAAGCAAAAGATGTAATTAATAAATCTAAATTCACAATAAATGATGTTAATACAAAAATATTTAAAAGAAACCCATTAGCACCTTTCACTACTTCTACATTGCAGCAAACAGCTTCAGGAAAATTTGGCTTCGGAGCTTCCAGAACAATGCAAATAGCTCAAAGATTATATCAAGGGATTGATATTGAGGGGGAGACTACAGGATTAATTACTTATATGAGAACCGACGGAACAAACATTTCTAATGAGGCCATAGATGAATTTAGAAAATTGATTGAAAAAGATTTTGGTAGTAAATTTATGCCTAATCAACCTAATAGTTATAGTGGAAAAAAAGCAAAAAATGCACAGGAAGCTCATGAAGCTATAAGGCCCACCGATATAAAGAGAAAACCTGACGATATAAAAAAATATATAAATGCAGATCAATATAAACTGTACGATTTAATATGGAGTAGAGCTCTTTCTTCGCAAATGAATCCAGCAGAATTTGATAGAAATACTATTTTAATTTCATCTAAAGATAAAAATATAAATTTTAGGGCAACTGGATCCATTGTTAAGTTTGAAGGATTTTTAAAAGTTTATAAAATTCAAGAAACAGATGATGATGCTAAAAATATATTACCTGAAGTTAAAATCGGAGAAGAAGTTAATATACTTAATTTGAATGATGAACAACATTTTACAGAACCTCCTCCTAGATACTCGGAAGCTAGTTTAGTAAAAAAAATGGAAGAATTAGGTATTGGTAGACCTTCAACATATGCAAGCATAATTTCAGTATTATCAACTAGAAACTACGTGGAACAAATAAACAAAAGATTTCATCCTACAGATAGAGGAAAATTGATCTCGGCATTTCTAGAAAAATTGTTTTCTAAATATGTCGATTATAACTTTACAGCAGATCTAGAAAATCAACTTGACGAAATTACCAGTGGTAAAATTCAATGGGTTGAAGTTTTAAATAATTTCTGGAAAGATTTTTATGAAAATATTGGAAAAGTAAAAGAAAAAAGAACTCGTGAAGTATTAGATTTACTAAATGAAAGTCTAGGAGCTCTAATATTCGATAGGGATACTAACGATTCTATAGATAGAAAATGCAAGTTATGCTCTAATGGAGAATTAAGTCTTAAAAATAGTTTTAGAGGCGGTGCATTTATAGGTTGCTCAAATTATCCCGAATGCAAATTTACTAGACCCTTGTCTAAAACAAAAGCTGCAGCTCAATATAATTTAGCAGAGCCTAAGTTGTTAGGACAAAATGACCATGGTAAGAATATTTATTTAAAAAATGGAAGATTTGGTCCCTATTTGCAATACGAAAAAGAATTGGATAATACGAAAGAAATTTCAAAAAAAGGAAGAAAGAAAAAAACAAAAGAAAATGATCATCTTCGAAACGTTTCTATTCCTAAAGGTATTGATGTAGATAGCGTTAATTTAGAACAGGCAAAATTCCTTTGTTCTCTCCCAAAAGTTTTGGGTCAGCATCCAGAAACAAAAAAAGATATAGTTCTAAATTCTGGTAGATTTGGCCCCTATTTAAAATGCGAAAACAAATCTGCAAGATTAGAAAATGTCGAAGAAATTTTTACTATTGGTATTAATCGCGCTGTGACCATGATTGCTGAAGCAAAGCCTGGTCGAATGTCATCTTCGATAATTAAAGATTTAGGTGAACATCCTGAAGATAAAAAACCTGTAAGAGTTATGAAAGGTCAATTTGGTCCTTATATTAAGTATAAATCCTTGAATGCAACCATTCCTGAAGAAAAAGACCCTGCTGAAATTACAATGGATGATGCCTTGATTTTAATTGAAAAAAGAAGAGAGTACGATAAAAATAAAAAAAAAGGTAAAAAAATAAAATGAGCGTTGAAGATAATCTTAAAAAATTAAATATAACTGTACCAAATGCTCCTGATCCAGTTGGAGCGTATGTTGCATTTAAAAAAATAAATAATTTACTTTTTATTTCAGGTCAATTGCCAATTGATAATAATGGAAAATTATTAAAAGGAAAAATTGGCAAAAATTTATCTTTAGAAGATGGTCAAAAAGCTTCGAAGCTATGTGTTATAAATATATTAGCTCAAGTTAAAAAAGCTTTGAATGGAGATTTAAGCAAAGTTAAAAATTGTGTAAAAATTACTGGTTTTGTAAATTCAACAGATGATTTTCAAGATCAACCAAAAGTTATTAATCCTGCTTCAGAAACTTTATCTACTGTTTTTAATGAAAAAGGTAAACATACCAGAGCTGCTATTAGTACTAATTCATTACCCCTTGGAGCAGCAGTAGAAATCGATGCAATTTTCGAAATTTAAATCTATTATCTGCCTATTGAATAGTATTTAAACCCTTTATCTCTCATTTGTTCAGGGGAATACAAATTTCTTATATCATAAATTTTTAACTTTTTGTTTTTTGAAAGTTTTTTGAAATCCAAAGCTTTAAATTCTTCCCATTCAGTATGAATAATAATTAAATCTGAATTCTTGCATGCATCGACTGCATTATCATGAAATTGAACATTTTTTAATTTTTTAAATTCATTTTTTTCTCCAGATGGATCGTAATAGTTAATTTTTGCTCCCTTTTTTTGAAGAAATGGTATCATCAATAAACTTGATGATTGTCTCATATCATCAGTGTTAGGTTTAAAAGTTACACCTAAAAACGTAATTTTTTTATTTTTGATTTTATTTGATAAAATTTTTTTAACTTTCTGTGTTAAAAGAATATTTCTTTTTTCATTTGATTTAATTACAGATTTAATTATAGATAAATCTGCTTTAAACAAATCTCCAGTAACAGTTATAGCTTTTGTATCTTTTGGAAAACAAGATCCTCCATAAGCAGGTCCAACTCTCAAAAAACGACCACCTATACGTTGGTCTAGACCCATACCTATAGATACATCTTCAACGTTTATACCAGTATTCTCACAAAGGTTAGCTATTTCGTTTATGTAAGTAATTTTTGTAGCCAAAAATGCATTAGATGCGTACTTAATTAATTCTGCTGCCCTTCTGTTTGTTGGAAAAAATTTAGCACCTTTTTTAATTAAAGGATCATATAGTGACTTCATTTTTTTAATAACATTTTGATTATTAGATCCAACCACAATTCTATCTGGAAATCTAAAATCTCGTATAGCTTCACCTTCTCTTAAAAACTCAGGATTTGAAACAACTTCAAAAAGTTTTCTCTTTTTTTTCTTTAAAATAATTTTTTCAATTTTATCTCCAGTAGTTACGGGAACCGTAGATTTAGTAACTATTATTTTGAATGTTTTTATATACTTGCTCAGATCTTTAGCTACTTTGAATACATATTGAAGATCTGCAGACTTTGTTTTTTTAGAAGTTGGTGTGCCAACACATATAAAAATTATATCAGAACTATTAACTGCTAATTGTAAATCAGTAGTAAATTTTAATCTTCCAGATATCGAATTTTTATTTACTACTTCTTCTAAACCAGGCTCGTAAATAGGTATATGACCATCATTAAGCATATCAATTTTTTGATGATTTTTGTCAACGCACCAAACATTGTTTCCTAAATCAGCAAAGCAAGCTCCGCTTACAAGTCCAACATAACCTGTTCCAATCATACAAATTTTCATAATTTTAATTTAGATATTTCTAAAGTTGATTTGATATAACCATTCATAGTGCCGCAATCCAAGTATTTACCAGAAAAAATATGTCCAATAAATTTATTCTTTAAATATATTAATGTTCTAATTGCGTCGGTAATATGAATTTCACCGTTTTGGCCAGGTTTTTGATGTTTTAAAATATTAAATATTTTTTTTGGTAAAATATAACGTCCTATAACTGCATATGTCGATGGAGCTAACTTTATACTTGGTTTTTCAACTACATCTTTGATTACAAAGTTATTTTTTTTAAATTTTTCAAGTTTGAACATACCCCATCTTGAAACATCTTTTTTATTAACTTTTTTTGCTGCAATGACTGATGATTTATACTTTTTATGTAATTTAATCATTGAAAGAGAACAATTTTTTTTAATTATTAAATCATCGGGTAACAACATTAAAAAATAATTTGATTTAATCAATTTTTTGCATTTTAAAATAGCATCGCCTGTTCCTTTAGGAGTGTTTTGATATACAAACTTTATCATTTTTTTTAATTTTTTGATTTTTTTATACTTTAATAATAACTCTTTATTTTTTTTCTTTTTTTTTATAACTTTTAATAAAACTTTATCGTTATAAAAATATTTTTTTATAGACATCTTTTTATTTGAAATAATAAATATAAATTCTTTTACTCCAGCCTCTAAACACTCATCTAATATATATTCTAATCCAGGTTTTCCATTAATTGGAAGAAGCTCCTTTGGTAAAACGCTTGTTAAAGGTAATAATCGAGTTCCAAGACCAGCTAGAGGAATAATAGCCTGTTTTATCATTGATTTCTTTTACATATAATACTTAAAATATACAAATGAAAATAGTATCTGATAAAAATAAGCTTATAAAATTTGTTAACAGGGAAACAAATTTAGGATTTGTGCCTACAATGGGAGCTATTCATTTAGGTCATATTTCCCTTATTAAGAAGTCAAAGGCCCTTTGTGACGTTACAATAGTTTCAATATTTATCAATAAACCACAATTTAATAGAAAAAATGATTTTAAAAAATATCCACGCACTTTAGCAAAAGATATAAAAATGCTAAAAAAACTTAAAATTGATTACTTATATTTACCAAAATTTAAACAAATATATCCAAAAGGAATAAATAAAAAAATTAAAATATCTAGTTTTGGGAATAAATTATGCGGCAAACATAGACCAGGTCATTTTAAAGCAATAGCTGATGTTATTGATAGATTTATAAAAATTATAAAGCCTCATAAAATTTTTTTTGGAGAAAAGGATATGCAACAACTAAAAATTATTGAGCACTATGTAATGAAAAACTTTAAAAAAATAAAAGTAATAGGATGTGAAACTGTAAGGGAAAAAAATGGTGTAGCTTTATCATCGAGAAATTTTTTACTAACAAAAAATGAAAAAGAAATCGCTTCTAGTATATATAAACTTATCAAAAATAAAAAAAATTTGTTAATTAAAAAAAAATTAACTTTGAATAAAATTAAAAATAAAATAATTGATCTAGGTGCTAATAAAATTGATTATCTTAAAATTATTGATATTAATAAATTAATTAAGCCTTTCTCTAAAAAAATTAATTACAAAATCTTTATTGCGTATTATTTAGGATCAACTCGACTTATTGATAATATTTAACCGTAGAAAAAATATGCTCCTAATCCTAAAAAAGACAGAAAGCCAATAACATCAGTAATTGTTGT
>MDTE01038795.1_pt1 | contig 11352 bp, 9 predicted proteins | sample 811231 | NCBI WGS metagenome assembly MDTE01 (sample SAMN05326651, study PRJNA326480) | marine metagenome | isolation source: seawater | place: Indian Ocean: Red Sea | collected 2010
ACAAAGATTTTCTGAATTTAACAAGCTTTATTTAGCTTATAATTGCTGAAATTTCTTTATTTCTAATAAGATTTAGGGTTTTTCTGTCTAATTTTCTTCCGTTTTCTAATTTAAATTTCAAATTCATTTCATTATCTTTAATCTTAATATTAATTTGAGTATTACCCGGATCTGTTAAAAACTTAGATATCTCATCAAGCTCCTTTAGAGATTTCAAATCGAAAGTGGCTTCATTTATAGGATTATTAAATAGATTTTTTAAAGATGCAATTTTTTGTACATTTGTTCTCCTAAATCTGTTTTCTTCATCAGATGTAGATTTAACGAGTGTCAAAATTAAAGAATTTCCCTCTTTTAAAATTTCACGGTTTATTTCTAGTACATCAGAAAAAATAAATAATTCAAATACACTTGACAAATCTGTCAGTTTCAAAACCGCATAAGGAGTACCTTTTGCAGTTTTTCGTTCTTGTATTTTTAATAATGTAGCTGCAATATTTGCATTTTTATTTTCACCATTATCAAAATCTTGATAACTCATTATTTTATAATCATTAAATATTTCTTTGAATTGATTTAATGGATGATCAGAGATAAAAAAACCTACAGATTCAAATTCTTTTGATAATCTTTCTTCAAATTTCCAATCCTCTATTGAAGAAATAAGACTTTCTTCTTCATTTATTTCATCAGAAAATAAATCAATTTGATTAGCAGATTTATTTTCAAATATATTTTTTGATTTAGTGATTAAATTAGGTATTGAGTTAAATAAGGATTGACGATTTTTGATTAGATTGTCAAAAGCTCCTGCTTTAACAAGACCTTCTAACTGGAGTTTATTTATATCTTTAGGATTAACTCTTTTTATAAAATCATTGATTGATTTAAATTTACCATTCTTATTTCTTTCTTGAACAATATTAGATATAGCTTCGTATCCTACGGCTTTTATACCACCCAAGGCATAATAAAATTTCGTATCATCATTTCTAAAATCAGCAAAACATTCGTTTATATCTGGTCTAATAATCTCAACATTCAATCTTTTTAATTCCTCATAAAATTCACTTAATTTATTTTGATTTGAAATATCCATTGTCATTGATGCAGCAATAAATTCTTTAGGGTAATAAGTTTTCAAAAAGGCTGTTTGATAGGAAATAATTGCGTAGGCTGCAGCATGACTTTTATTAAAACCATATTCTGCAAATGGTTCTATCTTAAGAAATATTCCTGCTGCTACTTCTTTGCTAATTCCATTATTGACTGCACCATTTATAAAATTTTGTTTTTGTTTTTCTAATTCTGCTCTTTTTTTCTTACCCATAGCTCTTCTTAGAATGTCTGCTTGGCCGGCAGTGAATCCTGATAATTTTTGGGCTATTTGCATTACTTGCTCTTGATAGATTATTACACCATAAGTTGGTTTTAAAATTTCCTCCAATAGTGGATGTAAATAGTCTGGTTTTTGTTTTCCGTTTTTACAATCATTGTAGACTGGTATATTGCTCATAGGGCCGGGTCTATAAAGAGCAACTAAAGCAATTATATCTTCGATGTGATTTGGTTTCATCTGAATTAATGCTTCCCTCATTCCAGCACTCTCAATTTGAAATAGGCCTACTGTTTTACCTGAGGATAATAAATCGAAAACTTTTTGATCATTATAATCTATATTTTCTATATTAAATTCCATATTTTTTTTCTTAATTAAGTTCTGGGTATTATTTATTACTGTTAATGTTTTTAAACCTAAAAAATCAAATTTGATTAAGCCAGCATTTTCAGCAGAGTACATGTCAAATTGAGTAGAGGGTAGCAATAGGTTTGCTGTACTATCTTTATACAGAGGAACCATTTCAGTAAGTTTTTTGTCAGCAATAACTACACCAGCAGCATGAGTTGCAACATTTCGATTCAACCCTTCCAATTTTAGAGAGAGATTAATTAATTTTTTTACTCTAGGATCTTCATTGATCAATTTTTGAAGCCTGGGTTCCCCAGCAATGCATTCAGTTAAAGATTGGGGTCTTGACGGATCAAATGGTATCATTTTAGATATACTATCAACAAATCCATAAGATAATCCTAATACTCTTCCAACATCTCTTATTACCATTCTCGCTTTTAATTTTCCAAATGTGATAATATGTGCAACACTTTCATTGTACTTTTTTGTTAAATACTCAAATACCAAATCTCTTTTTTCCTCACAAAAATCAATATCAAAGTCAGGCATTGATATACGGTCAGGATTTAAAAATCTCTCAAAAATTAAATTAAATTTGATTGGGTCAACATCTGTAATAGACAGACACCAAGCAACTAATGACCCTGCACCTGAACCTCTGCCTGGGCCAACAGGAATTTTATTTTTTTTTGCCCATTTAATATAATCAGAAACTATCAAAAAATAACTTGAATATTTCATTTCAATTATGATTTTTATTTCATGATCTAATCTATCCTTATATTTTAAAAATTTTTCATCGAATTTTAAATTTTTATTCTCGAAATTAAAATATCTTACAAATTTCTCCTTTAAACCCTCTAAGGATTCTTTTTTTAACACTTCATCTGCATGACCACCTTTTTCTGAACTTATATTTGGTAAATTCGGTTCTGAAAAGATCGGTCTAAAGCTACATCTTAAAGGGAAATTAAAATTATTTTCTAACGCTTCTGGTAAGTCAGCAAATAATGATATCATTTCATCATTAGTTTTAAAATAATGCTGATCAGTTAATTTTACACGATTTTTTTCATTAATATAAGTTTTGTTTTTAATGCACATTAAAGCATCATGAGCTTCATACATTTCTTTATTTAAATAAAAAACTTCATTTGTAGCTATAATTGGTGTCTCTATCTCTAATGATTTATTAAGATTAAATTTTTCAAATTCAAATTCATTTAGATCGCCGTGACGTTGAATTTCAATATAAAACTTATCATTAAATTTTGATTTCAATTTTAGATATAACTCATGAATAAGCGATAATTTTCCCTTGTTAAATAACTTGCCAAATAATCCATAAATACTTCCTGAAAAAACTGCGACACCTTGATTGAATTCTAATAGTTTTTGAAAATCTAAATGTGCTTCAGAAGTTTCATCATTTTCAAGATATGATAAAGATGATAATTTTATTATATTCTTGTAACCAACTTCATCTAAAGCAAATATAGGTATCAAGCCTATAGTATCATCTAATTTAAAATTTATTTGAGTACCAATGACTGGTTGGGTACCCATTTTTGATATTTTTTCAGAGAATTCTAGTGCCCCACAAAGATTTGAGGTATCGCTTAAACCAAGTGATTTAATTTTTTTATCTTTACAAAAATTATTTAAATCATCAATTTTAATAGCTCCTTCACAAATAGAGTATTGTGTATGAACTTTTAGATGGTTAAAATTTTTATCAGAAGACTCAGACATTAATGGTTTTTATATTACCATCAACTATTTCCAATAGGCAATCAGACTTATTTGCAAAAAATCTATTATGAGTTGCAAATATTATTGATCTATTGGAATTTATTTGTTTTTTTAGCGTATCAAAAATAATTTTTGCATTTTTTAAATCTAAACTTCCCGTTGGTTCATCTGCTAAAATTAGTTGAGGATCATTTATTAAAGCTCTAGCGATTGATATTCTCTGTTTTTCACCTCCAGAAAGTTGGGATGGGTAATGATCTAATCTGTTAGAGAGACCAAATTTTTTTATTAATTTTTTAGCTTTAGAAAGTGATAAATCTTTATTAAATCCTGCAGCAAGACTTGCTAAATATACATTTTCTAATGCTGTGAAATCAGGCAGCAAATTGTCTTGTTGATAAATTATGCCAATTTTTTTGGCTCTTAATAAATCGTTATTTTTTAAATCATCAAAATTTATTTGTTTATTATCAAATTTAATTAATCCAGATGATGGTCGATCGATCAAAGAAAGTAAATTTAATAATGTTGATTTACCTGATCCAGAGGGTCCGATTATAGAATATATTTTTCCCTTTTTGAATTTGTAAGATACTTTTTTTAATACTTTTACTTTTTTAAAAGAGTTAAAAGATTTATATAAATTTATTAGTTCAATAAAATTACTCATATTTTAATGCTTTAATTGGGTCTAGTTTTGCTGCTTTGAGCGCTGGGAATATTGAAACTATAATTGTTATAAATATCGAACAAATTGAAATAATAAACATCGAAAATATATTTAATTCAGAAGGCATGGTACTTAAAAAATAAATTTCTTCAGGAAATAATGTAATTTTAAATATTGTGCTCAAAAATTGTCTTAAATTTTCAACATACATTGAAAATATAACTCCTAAGATGATACCAAAAATAGTAGCAGAAGTTCCAATAATTACCCCAATTAAAAAAAATATTTTTACTATAGATTTATTTAATACACCTATTGACTTTAAAATTGCTATTTCACGAGTTTTGTTTTTAACCAATATCGTTAAACCTGAAATTATATTAAATGCAGCTACAATTATTATTAAAGATAAAATAATAAACATTACATTTCTTTCAACTTTTAATGCAGAAAATAAAGAATTATTTGTATCAGACCAAGTATAAACAAATTCGTTGGGAAAGTTATTTTGAACTACAGATTTTTGAAATTCAATATTCTGAGGATTTTTTAAATATATTTCTAAATTTCTATCTTTTTTATTTAAATTAAAAAATTCCTCTAAAGTTTCTAAATTTATAAAAACTACATTATTATCAAACTCAACCAATCCACTCTCAAAAATAGATGAAACTATAAAAGTTTTCTGTTTTGGAAGATTACCAATTATAGTTTCAACTCCAGCTGTAGACATTAAAGTAATGTTATCACCTATGTCTAAACCAAGAGTGAAACTAAGTTCTTTACCTATAGATATATAATTTTTTTTTAATACTTTGTTGTTACCTAAAAAAAGATTATTTTCAAAAATATTTAATTTAGAAAAATCTTTATTTTTGTAACCTCTTATTAATATTCCCTTTGATACATCACTTTTGATGATTATCCCCTCACTAGAATTGGTCAAAATAAAACTTTTTGATATACTTTTAAGTTTTTGATTAACATCATTTATTTGAATTACATTCTCATAAGGTTTTACAGTTATATGTGGATTAAATCCCAAGATTTTATTTATCAACTCTGTTCTGAAACCATTCATTACTGACATCACTATTATCAACACTGCCACACCAAGACTTATACCTATGAATGAAAAAATTGAAATTATGTTTAAAAAGCCATCTTTTTTTCGGGCTTTTAAAAATCTTATCGTTATTTCTTTTTCTAATGTAGAAATCAATTTTTTGCTTTTTGTTTTTTTATAATCTTTATTATTTCAGCTAAATTAATTTTTTTAGTTTCTTTTCCTAACTCTTTAAATTCAATTAATTCACCATCAGTTTGTTTACCAATAATTATTTGATAAGGTATTCCTATTAGGTTCATTTTTTTCATTTTAGATGAAAAATTTTCATCAGTATCATCTATTAATGTATCTATATTATTTTTATTTAGCTCAGACCTAATTTTATTAGCTTTGTCAAGAGCTGAAGTATCACTCTTATAAATCATAGGTATTATTGAAACTTCGTATGGTGCAATTGAGATTGGCCATTTCATGATTTCATTTTTATGATCATATTTTGCCTCTATAATTGCACCAACTAGTCTTGAAACTCCTATTCCATAAGATCCCATCTTCACAAAATCTTTTTTGCCTCCTGGTAAATCAACAGAAGCATTCATTGGTTTGGAATACTTATCACCAAAATAAAAAATATGTCCAACTTCAATACCTTTTGTTATTAATCTGTTTGGCTCTAATACTTTTTTTTCAAACTCATCTTTATTAAATTTTTCATCAGTAACTGAGTAAAATTGTTCGTATGTATTTCTTAATTTTTCTAAAGATTTTTTTTCTAATTTAGTTCCATCACTGTTTAAATCAAAAATTCTTTTATCAGTGAAAATTTTACTTTCTCCAGTTTCCGCTAAAATTATAAATTCATGAGAAAGATTGCCTCCTATTGGTCCTGTATCAGCTGCCATAGGTATAGCTGTCAGATCTAATCTTTTAAACGTTTTTAGATAAGATAAAAAAAACTTATTATATGAAAATAAAGCCTCTTCATCAGAAATATCAAATGAATATGCATCCTTCATGTAAAACTCTCTACACCTCATAATTCCAAATCTTGGTCTTATTTCATCTCTAAATTTCCACTGGATATGATATAAAAGTTGTGGAAGAGATTTGTAAGATTTAATTGATGATCTAAAAATGTCTGTTACAAGCTCTTCATTTGTTGGTCCATAAAGCATCTCTCGATTTTGACGATCTTTAATTCTAAGCATTTCTTCACCGTAATCCTCGTAACGTCCACTTTCCTTCCAAATTTCACTTGATTGTATAGTTGGCATTAAAATTTCTTGAGCTCCAATTTTGTCTTGTTCATCTCTTACAATTTTTTCTATTTTTTTCATTACCTTTAAACCTAAAGGTAACCACGAGTAGATTCCTGTTGAAGATTGTTTTATCATACCAACTCTTAACATAAGTTGATGAGATTTTATTTTAGCTTCAGAAGGGTTATTTTTAAGAATAGGTATAAAAGATTTAGAAATATACATTTCAAGTGATTATATTTCTTAAATTTAAATATTCAAATTTCATTAATATATATATAATGATGAATAAAATTGTTGTTATTCCTGTACAATATAAGAATTTTTTAAGCATTTTAGGATTTTCTGGTGATCCAGGGTCTTCACCTTTAACTATGCTGATTTTATTTCGTTGAACATCTATTGGTAAAATTGCAAAAAATATGATCCACCATATTATTATATAGATTATTGCTAGACCAGTTAAGCTCATTAAATTTTAACTAAGTTAATATTTGTGTAGGGTTTTTTTCCTGTTTTTTCCTTAGTAAATTTTCTACAACCTATTTTAAGTGCATCAATTAAATTATGTTCTTGTTTATTATTTCCAAGACTGAAAGTCCTTGTAATTTTTTCGATTTCGTCTTCAAGTCCGTAAATAAATTCATCTTTTTCATATATTGGTAATCCTCTAAAAGTAGTAATTGGACTATTATGAATATTACCTTTTGGGGTAATCAATATAGTTACCTCTAGATATCCATTAGCACCTAAATTTTTTCTATCTTTAATAGACTGTGAATTCTCCTCGACACTAATATTTCCGTCTAAATATAGTCTTCCGCTAGGTGCTTTGTCATAAACTTCTGGCTTCTCCCCTGGGTATAACTTAACAATATCACCATTTTCTACTTGTACAGGATGAGGAACCTGCATCTCTTTAGCAAAATTTATATGTTCAATCATATGTCTATGTTCTCCGTGAACTGGTATAACACATTTAGGTTTAACCCATTGATACATATCTTTTAAATCTTCTCTATTTGGATGTCCTGATACATGAATAAACTCTGTTTCCTCTGAGATTACCTCAATACCGTCTTTTACTAAGTGATTATGTAACTTATAGAGTTTTTTTTCATTACCTGGAATAATTTTTGATGAAAAAATAACTGAATCTCCTTTTTCTATGAAAACATCTGGATGTGTGTAGTTTGCTATTCTCATCATTGCACCCATTGGCTCACCTTGGCTTCCAGTGCACAAATAAACAATTTTATCTCTCGAATAATTTTTAGCCTCTCTAGAATCTATCGGCTCAATTGTATTTTTCAAATAACCACATTGTCTAGCTGCTTTATAAATTCTATACATAGATCTTCCTACTAATGAAATTTGTCTACCTGTTTCTTTAGCACAATAAAAAGCTGACTCCATCCTTGCTACATTCGAAGCAAATGACGTAATAATAATTCTTTTTTTTAGCCTACTCATAATATTTAATAAATTTTTTCTCACATCTAATTCTGATCCTGATCTACCAGCACTAAAAACATTTGTTGAGTCGCAAATCATTGCTAAAACTCCCTCATCACCAATTTCTTTTAATCTTTTAGAATTTATTTGATCACCAATTAACGGATTTGGGTCAACTTTCCAGTCTCCTGTATGTAATATTACTCCTACTGGAGTTTTTATTCTTAAACCGTTCGGTTCTAAAATAGAATGAGTTAAAGTTATATACTCAATCTCAAATGAGCCTAATGATATATGGCCATTTAATTCTACAATTTTTAAATCACTTGTTATATCAATATGTTTTTCTTTAAATTTTTCTTTAATTAATAAAGCAGTAAATGGTGTAGCATAGATTTTACATTTTAGTTTAGGCCACAGATGTGCAATTGCTCCTATATGATCTTCATGAGCATGAGTCAAAACAATACCAAGTAAGTTTTCTCTTCTATCAGTTATGAATCCTGGGTCTGGATAAATTAAATCAATACCTGGAATAGTATCATCAGCAAAAGTTACACCAATATCAACCATTATCCATTTATGGTTACCTGGCTCACCGTAACCAAATAGATTCATATTCATTCCAATTTCTCCTGATCCTCCAAGAGGACAAAATAATAATTCTTTTTTCATTTATTTAACTAATTTCGAAATTTTAATTAGGCCTTCTACAGTAATATCTTTATTTTTAAGTACTTTAGATTTAATCAGATTTTTATATAAATCAGAAAATCCACCAGTAACAACTAATTTAAAAGATTTACCAGTTTCTTTCTTAATCAAATTAATAATATTGTCAATTAAACCTGCATAACCCCAAAAAAAACCAGACCGAACAGCAGAAACTGTATCAATTCCTATAACTTTTTTTATTTTTTTTAAGTTGATTTTAGGTATTAGAGATGCTTTATCAGACAAAGTATTTAGAGAGATTTTAATACCAGGAGCAATAATACCTCCTATATAACTTTTTTTGATCACAACATCAAAAGTTGTTGCAGTACCAAAATCTAAAATAATAAAATTATCTTTATTATTTATTAAACTTATAGCATTAGTTAATCTATCTGAACCAACTTGTTTAGAATTAACCTTAATATCTAATAACAATTTTAAATTTAAATTTTTTATTTCATAACATTTAATATTTGTTTTTTTTGAAAAAAAATTTTTGATTAAAATAAATGTATTTGGTACGACACTGCAAAATAATATCTTTTTAATTTTTGAAATATTAGAAATAACATATTTTAATCTTTTTTTCAAAATATGGTTATTAATTTTTTTTGTTGGTAAAATTATTCTCTTTAAAATTCTATCATTAGAATTTATAAGAAATATTTTTGTATCAGAATTTCCAATATCTCCTAAAATATACATATTATTTTACTTTTTTTTATAAATCTTATTCAGATTTTCTTCAAAAATTTTTTTAAGCTCATTTTCGATCTTATTTTTTGATACATTTTCTTTAATCAAATTGTTTAAACAAATTGTTGAATATCTATTTAAAATAGGATTCTTAATTAAATTTATTCCAATTCCTACAATTAAATATTTGTTATCAAATTTATTTACAGTTTCTTGTAAAATTCCACAAATTTTTTTTTTATTTATCATTAAATCATTTGGTTTTTTGTAAACAATTTTTTTATTATAATACTTTGAAATCAACCTTTTTACTAAAAGACAATTTATTTTTGTTAGTTGTTTTAAGGAAAAACGAATATTTTTTAAATTGTAAAAAAAACTTACAAATAAGTTTCCATTTAACGAAATCCATTTTCTACCATATTGACCTTTGCCATTACTTTGTAATTCAGAAATAATCATTCCATAATTAAATCTAGATCTTTTAATTAGTCTTAATGCGGTATTATTTGTACTCTTAACCTTTTTAAATCTAAAGACTTTAAATTTCATCAAATAATTTTGATTTTAGAGACTACTTCGATCAATTGACTTGGGAAAATGAAATAAATTAATATTGCTAAAGTAGAAAAAGTTAAAGAGAACTTTAACCACAAACTGTGGTCTTTATCATAACTTTCTTTCTCTTTATCAAAGTACATAATCTTTATAATTCTTAAATAATAAAAAGCTGCCACTACAGTTGATAATAATCCAACAATAGCTAAGAAATACATTGATTGTTCAATAACAGTTTTAAATATATAAAATTTTGCAAAAAAACCTGCAAGAGGAGGAATTCCTGCTAAAGAGAACAAAATTATTAAAAGTGAAAGTGATAAAAGAGGATGATTTTTAGATAAACCTGAGAGATCACTTATATTTTCATAGTATACATTATTTCTTTTCATCATTAGTAAACATGAAAAAAATCCTAAATTCATAACTAAATAAATAGTTATGTATATAACTGAACTTTGTATTCCATCATTTGACGATGTTGCTAAACCAGCTAAAGCGTAACCAATGTGACTAATTGAACTATAAGCGATAAGTCTTTTTAAATTTTGCTGTCCTATTGCAGCTATCGCACCAAAGAGCATAGAAGCAATTGATAAAAAAATCAAAATCATTTGCCATTGATCAATGAGGTTTAAAAAAGGTATGTAAAGAAACCTGATAAAAACAGTTAAAGCTGCTATCTTTGGAACCATGGTAAAAAATAAAGTTACAGATGTTGGTGAGCCCTCGTATACATCTGGAGCCCACATATGGAAAGGTACAGCTGAAATTTTGAATGCTAAACCTACTAAAATAAAAACTATTCCAAAAGTAAGAGCATATTCACTTGAATTGAATTGGCTTGCAATTACATTGAAGTTAGTTGAGCCAGTAAATCCATAAATAAGTGAACATCCGTATAACAATAATCCTGAAGATAAAGCGCTTAAAACAAAATATTTCAAACCTGCTTCCGATGATTTTAATTGATCTCGGTTGAATGTTGCTAAAACATACAAGGCTAGTGATTGTAGCTCCAGCCCCATATAAAAAACGATTAAATCATTTGCGCTAATCATCACCATCATACCTAAAACTGAGCTTAATATTAAAATTGGATATTCAATTTTTAAAATTTTAAAAGTATTTAAGTAATTTGATGAGATTGATAACACTATAAAGGCAGCTAAAAGAGTAATAATTTTCATTAATGATGCTAAATAATCAATTATTATACTTTCGTTAAATAAAGTAATTTGTCCTATTCCAATAGTTTCATTAAATGTTACTACAGCGGTTGCTAATAAAACTACTAAAGAAATATTTTGAATTAATTTAGAACTGTTTTTTTTAAATACTCCTAAAATAAGTAAAAACATTATTGATATAGAAATCAAAATTTCTGGAAATATTAACTCAATATTATTCATCATTTGCTTGCTACGCTATAATTATATGTATTGATTAAATCATTTATTGAAACTTCAATAGTATTTATTAA
>MDTE01190082.1_pt1 | contig 11352 bp, 1 predicted proteins | sample 811231 | NCBI WGS metagenome assembly MDTE01 (sample SAMN05326651, study PRJNA326480) | marine metagenome | isolation source: seawater | place: Indian Ocean: Red Sea | collected 2010
TATAAAAGTAAAAAATCAATTATTAAAAAAGAATTCATAAAAAAACTCAATGATTTAGGAGTAGAAGATATTAATTACTATAAAGAAACATTTATGAATAATTTGAGCCTTTATTCTACTGATGAAGATCTTGCAGAATTTCTTTTATTTAAAGAAGGAGGTTTTGAACTCTTTAAAAATCATATAGAAAGTTATAAAAAATTCAACAATTTTAAAGAAGGAACCCCAGGATTTAATGATATAAATAAAATATTAGAATTTCTAAATATAGGGAAAAATGAATTAACTGATAATCAAATTGGTGAAGCAGAATCCGAAGGTATAGATAAAATTTTACAAACTAATAAAGGTGTTTCAGTATCAAGAGAATTGGAAAAACTTCTTGAAGATAATGATGAGTCTAAAAAACAATTATTTACGTATTTTAAGACTTCCTTAAAAAATATTATGAAAAAAATTACAAATAATTTGTATTTAGTATCTGATGAATCAGGAAAAATGAGAATCATATATGAGTTTGAAACTGATGTAGATTCAATAATTGATAGTAGAAAAAATGTAGGTTTATCTAAAGAATTATGCTATGGTGTTTTGTCTTTACCGAATATATTAGGTGTTATCTTTAAAAAGAGTTTTTTTGAATTGACTTACAGTTATGGGGCAGCATATTTTTATTCAGCTGTAAATGAATTTGCAGTATGGGCTAAGGATAAAATAATAAAAGTAGGGGAAGGCGCTTTTAATTGGTTAAAGAGTAGTCGTATGCCTTTTCTCTATTCGAAAAATACGGAAGGGTCCGAAGCCTTGGAACGTGATGCTCAAGACCTTGAAAAATATTTTGGAAATCAAGGCTCAACTGTGGATAAATGGATTACACAACCTGATGTATTTGAAGATCCCCCAGATTCCCCAGTTGGTTATCAGAACACTGCAAATTCTGGCAATGAAAATTATGGACAGTCCTATAATAATACTAGAAAGTTCTCTGAAAATGTTGAGCAGGGAATATCATCAGCAAATTTGAACGGTGGATATAGTGATTTTGATAAGTTAAGAAAGAAAAAGAAAAAAAGTAAGAAAAAACGAAGATTCATAAAAACTAAATCTAATACTGATCCAAAAAGAAAAATATTAATGAAGAAGAAAAGTTTAAAAAAAAATAAATATTATAAAGAAAGTAAAGGTGGTTTTATTTTTACAGGGCTTGCTGCTGTAGCTGGTTTGGGATATCTTTATGGTAGAAGTAAGTATGATCAAGAAAAATATAAATTTAACGAAGATGAAGATAATTGGTATAAATTATCAAGCATGGTAAGTAGTGATGAGTCTTCACTTGAAGATATAATATCAAAGACAGAAGTTATTTATTATAAAGAAAATGAAAGTAATGATGAATATTCTAGATTTGCTCCTTTTTTCACCAATGATGGTAAAGGTAAATATGACTGGGGCAAAAATCCATTAAAACCTTCAATAACTGAAGATCGTAGTTGGGATCCAAGAGGGTTGTTTGGACGCATACCTCTTTATATTAATGATGTATATGTTCGGGAAAATAATTATCAAATATCTTTTTTTAAAAATCTTTATAACATAATCAAAAAAGACTCTGGATCTATGAATGAAGTGTATGATGTTCCTAAAAATCCTAAAAATTCTGATTTGAAAACATGGTGTGAGAAATTAGAAATTCCTTCTAAGAATAATGTTTATGAAATATTTGAACAAGAAACAAAAATTGAAGATAATAGGATTGAACCTTTTATTAGTTATTTAAAAGAAAAAAGAGATCTTGAAAAATATGATATTGATATTAATGATTATTCTTCAACAGATAAAAAGCATGAAGCTTATACAGTATTTGATAAATTAAAAAAACAAATTTCAAAATTAAAAGATGAAGAAAAATACAAAAGCATTCCAAAATATTTAATTGAATCAACAATTGAAGACGAAAAAAAATTATGGTCAACTAATAAAATAGTAGAAATTAATGATAAGAAAATTAGAGGAAGATTAAATGGATGGAAAATGGAACTCCATAGGAATAGTGGTGATAATAAAAAAGCTTTAGAAATTCTTAAAAAATCGGAATTAAAAAATTTGGAAGCACATATTGATATCAATTTTTTTAATGTAACATCACAAGAAATTAAAAATACAAAAAATGATAATAATAACAATGAATCAGAAAGTAATACAAATATAGATAAATGCACAGAATTGTTTGGAAAATTGTCAGAAGATTTACACTGTAATGACACTAATGTGAAATATATATTTAATAAATTAAGTGATTCTTCTAATGAAAATTTAACTTTAAATGAATTTATGAAGCAAGCCAGTGAAAGAGAAAGATCACAAACTAAAAATAAGAGAAATGCTTTATTAAGAACATTTGATATTCAAGATGAGGATTTTGTAGAAGCTTTTGAAATAGTAAAACCATCAATTGTGGAAGTTGAAATGAAAAGGCTTGAGTTTTATGATAATAATCCTGGTAGTAATCCAGATACAGATGAAAGATTTACAAATGTTATATTACCTAATTTTCAAAAAGAATTAAAAAAAAGAAAGGTAAATAATTAGTAAGATATTTACTTTAAAATAAAAATATTTTATTATTTTAATGAGTGATAAATTTTTAAAATTAAGAGACAATATTTTGAATTATAAATATAGTGATTCAAAATATAAAATAAGTAATTCAGTATATAAAACTGTATCATTAAATAAATTAAGTGATTTTTTTGAGTTTGATTACAATATTGAAAAAAAAAACCCTTTGAGTATAAAGCCTAAACAGATAGATAATCAAAAACAAGATTTAGAGCAAATGTTTGAACGTATAAGAAATTTTAGTGATGGTAGTCCAAGCTGTAATGTCAGAATATTTTTAAAAATTAATCATTATTTACTAATATTTGAAACAATTTTTGAAATTTATCGTCTTATTAAATATTATCAAAGTATATATTCACCCCCCCCCAAAAAAAAATTAGGAAAAAAAAAGAATATCAGAACTGCAAATGATAATATTAGATTTGAAAGTAGAGGTGGTAGTCAAAATAAATTTAGTAATTTTATGGAACAAAATAGAAAAAATTATATTGCAGGTTTATTGACGAGTTATTCACAGCTTGACGTCGGTGATCTAGAAGGTCAATACTCATCTTTAAACGAATTATATCAAGACGCGCAAGCAAATGGCTTTAGTAAAGAGCAAATTCAAGAAGAGAGAAATAAAAATCTTAAAACATATGTTATTAAAGGTGAAGAATATTTTTCTGAATTTGTCGGAAGCCCAGATATTTTTAATTTTACAAATGAAGAAATAAAAAAAATGAAAGAAGAAATAGAACAGGAAGAAAAGGAAAAAACCAAGATTTTTAGATTTGCAAATGATGAAGGCAAACCACTTCAAAAAGTCAAAATAATCGAAAATATTAGTGATAATTTAAAAAATTCAGATGGTAATTTAAATTATTTATTAGATAATGTAATTAATAAAATTAATACAAAAAATACAGATATGATAGAGTTTAACAAATTTTTAAATACTGAATTGGAAATTTCTGATAAATATTCGATTAACATTGGATTTAACAACATATTGTCTTTTACAAGCGGCACAAAATATGATATAAATAATATTTCTAAATGTTTTAGTAAAAGCTATGTAGAGTTAACACCTACAAATATATTTGAAAAATATAAACTAAGTTGTGATAGTTACAAAGGTTGCATTCCACATCTAGAACAAGACGATGATAATTTTAAAAGTATTGGCCTTGATATGTATTTTAAAGAAATTTATAATTTTAATTATTTAAGCAAAAAACCAGAACCACCTTTGTGTGATGATGTAATTAGATATATAGAAGATAATATCGACAAATTAACAAATATTTATAATTTGTTAATGAAACAATTACAAAAAGAATTTATCAAAGCAACTAAATATTTTACAAAAAAAAAACTTGGTGAAGAAGATAAAGTCTTAAAACACGAAGATTTAAAGAATTTAGTTAATAAAAATGTTATCCGTATGCAAATAACTTCTTTTAATGATATCAATAATAAGTTAAAAGAGGTTTTTACTAAATCATTAAAAAGTAAAGATTTAAAATTTATTAATAATAGAATAATTACAAGTATACAAAATAATTATAATCAATAATCATTACTAGTCAACATAATTACTATGTTTATATGATATAATATATTATATCATATATATATATAAATGTCGTCAAAAAAACAAGATTTAAAAAAAAAGTCTTTTAACAACCAACAAAATTATGATAGTGAAATATCAGATGCTGTCGATTATATTTATGAACAAACAAATCCAGCTATTATGGAAATTGAAGAATATTTAGAAAATATATCTTTAGATAATAAAGCTTATTTAAAACACACACAAAAGATAACTAATTATAATAATAGAGAAAAAGATTCCGAAACAGATAATGATTCAGAGGACGAAGATGATCTTTCTGAAGTAATGGATAAAGTTAAAAAATTATTAGGAGATAAATTATTAGAAGATCTAGCATCACCTCCTCCACCATCAAAACCAAGAAATTCTCTTGAAGAAGAATTAATTGTAGATACAAATATTATAGGTTTAATAGAAAATACTTTTAGTTCATATGAAAACAAAAAAAGAAAAATTGATGATTTACATTTTATTGAAAACATACATCTTTATGAAAAAAATTTTGACGAAAAGAAGAAACAAAAGATGGAATATATTGCTGCAACAAAACGTATAAAGGCACGAAATGCAAAACTATTATGGATTGGCGTATCGGCAGCAGCAGTAATAACTTTAAGTATTCCTGCGTTAATAAGTGTAGCTCCAGGATTTATGTCTTTTTTTGGATATTATACCTTTTCCGGTATACCAATGATGGGTGATATGTTTTCTAAATTAGTTTTTGATGGAGACTGGTCTAAAATTATACCTATACTTTTTTCATGTAATAAATTTAAAGGTGAGGTAGTAAAAATATATTTTATGACTAAAGATTTTTTTCTTAATTTTAATAGAGTTGTTGAAGATGGTAACTATAAAAATTTTGCTAAATATACTGCAAATGTAATTTTTAAAAATGCAATTGGTTTAGTAACTTATCATGGTTTACCTATTGGGTGGTTAGGTGTAGATAGCTTAGGATTAGGAATTAATATTGGTTCACTTTTAATTAATTGTGGAGCTGCCTTACTGACTGAGTCAGTAGTAAGATCACAGAAAAAAGGTGGTGCTAATAAAAGCGATGTTTATGTAAATCATCCCGATGCTTCAAAAGGTATGAGTGTGCTTAAAAACTCACCGGAAGCAATATTTACTGTTCCTAAAGAAGAACCTGAAGAATCTTCTGGAATTTTTTGGGCTATTGGAGAAGTAAATAAAAATATTGAAAGTATCGCTAAAGATCTTGGTATGAACAAGTTGCCATCACAATTAGAATTGATGGAAAGTGCATTTAGATACACTGAAAAAACAGGTATAGTGTCTTTTTTTACAAATATTATTGAATCACAGTGTTCAGCTTTGTTTAGTAGTAATGCCGAAGCATTTATTAAAATAGATTCATACGAACCACCTTTGACGAGTGATGAAAAAATCATAAAAGAAATACAAGAAAAAATTTTAGAACAGCAAAAAAAAGAAAAAGAGAAGAAAATGATAGATGATTTAACAATTAAAGATTTAAAATCAATAAGTAATTATTTATCTGCGGATAATGTTAAGTCTTATGCAGATGCATCAATAGATTATAGAATATATTTAAATAAAAAATATAAAAATGGAGATATAGATACTGATGAATACAAAGGCTTATTAAAAGAAATAGATGAAAGATTTAAAGAATTAAAAAAAAATGAATTAAAAAAACTCAAAGGTAAATTTAAAACTAAAAAAGTAGGATTAATAGAATACAGAAATAGTATAAATGATATACATTTACATTCTGAGTATTATAAGCAAACAGTATACAATTCAAACTTAGTAAATGAAACAGATTTTTCTATGATAACATATTTGTTAGCAGCCGGAATTATGGGATATATTGGAAATTCAGGAGTTAATGATTTTAAAAAAGGTGACGATAGCACCATAAAAAAATTTTTAAAAGATTCTGAAAAGAATGTTAGATCTACGGTAAAAAAAAATCTTCAAAAATGTTCTTCATTAGACTTTAATTGTAAAATACAAAATTTATCTTTTAAAATGTTTACAAGTTTTGTTGCTTATATGTTAAAGAATAAAGGAGAGAAAAAATTAAAAAATTTATTTAAGAGTATGAGTTTTTCAGGTCAATTAAAACACACGGTAACTAATCCATCAGCTGTTTATAATTCTTTAAAATATATTGTAGAAATACTTATCAATAAAATTAAGGATTATCAAGTAATAGAGAACCTAACATATTCATCGCTTTATGTAAGTTTATTTATTGCTGAAAAGGTAAATAAAGTTTATAAATATTTTACTAAAAAAAATTATGATACAGCAGCTGAAGATTGGCCTAGCGATGATGATTATGGAGGAAACAGAGATGATTGGGATATAGATGAAATGATTCAAAACGGTATAAAACCTAAGGATTTTTTTAGTTATTTAAATAATAATACTTATTCTTTTACATTAATTCATTATGTTTTAGGAAAATATTATGGACAAGATTTGGAATTTGGGGAAAAAAAAGTAGAAGAATTTATTGAATCACAATTTATGAATCAATTATTAGATATTCCCTTGTATGATTTAATTAATAAGATTTCGGGTCAAAAAATAAATTATACATTATCAACTATTCCACAACGTTATACAGAAAGTATATCAGAATCATTACAACAATTTGAGGTAGATATCAATTTTGAAAAAGGCTTAAGTCTTAGATTAACAAAAGAATCAAGTTTATATAAAAACGATCCTTCAAAATCGATAAGTATTATGGACACAATAATGGATCAAAATGCATTATTAAAAAAAAATGATTATATAACCGATCAACAACCCGATGATGAAAACATTCCAAGGAATCTTAATTTTGAGAAGGTAACTGATCGTTTTATTGAATTATATAAAAAAAATGGTGTTTTTGATAATTTAGTAAAAAGCGAAGATGTGTATGTAAGCGACAATTATAAAGATACTTTATCATTCGACATTAAACAATTTCTATACAATTATAAATTAGATGGTCTTTTTAATAAAGATAATGTTCTTAAGGATGAATTTTTGGATAAAAAAGAATTAGAAAAAAAATTATCAGATACCTTTACAAAAAAAAATTTTAGTTCTATTATGGATTATATGTCACCAGAATTAACTGATGAACAAAAAGAGAATACTATAAAAAATGGTTTTCTAGAAACTATGTTAAAACTTGAGAATTCTTATATTGAGGGTGTAAATTTTGGAAGTCTAAGTATTGTTAATACTTTCATATTAAATCCTGCATATACGTTCTCTAAAAATAAAATGAGTGAGTATTTCAATTATTTATTAAATGAAAAAGACAGTCTAATTTCTAATCTTCACAAGATAAGTCAGGGTTTAATGGACGGAAGTTTAAAAGATGCATTAATAGAGACGGTAAGTGATTTTATGAATAAAAATGTCTTATTTTCAAAATGGTTATTTGGTAATGAGTTAGATGATTCATGGGATTCATATATAATGAGTCTTGAAACAGAAATATCTAATCTAGATAAAGATGATAAATCATTAGAAAAATTAACAGAAGAGTTAAATGACGCAAGAAAATCAAAAGAATATTATGATAATATAGATAAAGAAATTAAAGCATATGAAAAGGAAAATCAAAATACTAGTTTAATAATAGATGGTAAATATATTTGGATGAAGTCAAAAAGATTTCTTTGTTCATTTATTAGAAAAGTATTTACTAATCCTGAAAATTGGATTCAACAGGTAAAAGGATCAAGCTATTATCAAAAAGAAGTAGATATTACTTTGCAAAAAGCAGAAAGTGATATAGAAAAAATGAATGATAAATTACATGAGTTGTTAGTGACTGATATTGATATTGATCTTATGAAAAAAGGAATAGATATTTATAAAGAAAAATTAAGTGATTATAAAAAACAACAAGAATCATGGAAGTATATTTTAAATAGTAAAATAGAAAATTATGAGGAGTTTAAATTTTTTGAAGCATCTAAAAAAAATATTTTAGAAAAAGCAAAAGGTATGAGAGATATGATAGGATATAATAGACCGTCTGGTTTTTATAATAATATTCATAATTTAAAAATTGAAGGAACAAAAAATTTTAACGAAAAGAAATCACTTTTACTTGAAAAGTTAAAATTAAATATTAAAAATAATGACTTTGATTTAGTAAATAGGATATCTTTATTGAAAGTAAAATCTAAAGACACAGCTTTTAAATCAGATAAGTTAATTGAATGTGAGAATGAGTATGATAAATTTTATGATTTAATAGTGAGATATCAAAAAAATTATGATTCTTTATCAAAATTAAGTGAAGAAAAGGCTAATATGGAGAATTTAAACAGATTTGATAAAGAATTATCTGAAGACTTTAAAAAGATTAATGATAATATGGAACAATTATCAGAAAAGCTTGAAGAACAAGAAGATAAATTTACATTATTTTATAGTCAATCTAATTTACTTCAGTGGCATCAAATTTTATTTGATAAAACTATGGATGATTTTAATCACAATTTAAATTACTATAAAGAGTTGTCTTCTACTTTAAAACCAGAAAATCCAGATAATAAAACAAGTGTTCCTGAGATAGAAGAAGCTATAAAATCTCTTGAAAATGATATAGATACTACAAAAAGTAATTTCAATAAAAAATATATAGAATTTGCAAGTAATATAATCGATGGAAAGGATATTTCCAAAGAACTTTTTGAACTTTCTACTTCTGACGAGATGGGCTGGATGCCTAGTAGTGATACTAATAAGTTAAGTAGAAGTGATAATTTAAATAGTCAAAGTAAGAATATTGACGAAAAAATTAGAAATTTAATAAATAAATCAAATAATTATAAGAAACTTTTAGAAGGGAAAAAAATCTTGGACAAAAATTATAATACTTTGATACACCTATTTGATAATATTAAAAAAAATGAAAGTTCAAAAGGTTTTAAATTATCACAAGATATGAATTTAAAAATACTTGATCAACTTTCTGAATACGATATGTTTTCTTCTTTTTCTATTACAGATAATAATATGTTAGAAGACACACAAACAGAAATACTATCAGATCTTGTTTCCAAAAATTCTAAAAGTATAGAAGAGTTAATAACAAAAATATATGATCAACAAAAAACACATAATGAAAAAGTTCTGAATGAATTAAATGATTTAGATTTTTCTGAAATTAAGGATTTAAAAGAATTAGTTGGGAAAAAACAAGATATTGTAGCTTTATCAAAAAAATTTATAGAGACAATTGGCGGTAAAAAACAGGATCAATTAACTCTTGCTTTTAATAATGCAAATACTAGATATGATGAATCAGTAAATAAAATTATAGATACACAAGTAAAAGCAATTGACGTTGACGATATACAAATACAAAATCTGAATCTTAAAAAAGATGAACTATTATATTTTTCGAAGGTTTATAGAGGTGATATTCCTGAAGTTCTTAATAATAAACTAAGTAATATTCAGGATAAATTAAGTAAAAAAATTCTTTATGAGGATGTAGTATCAAAAATAAACTTTAAATCGTTAGAAACTTTTGATGAATTAAAAGATAATTACGAGGAATTTAAAAGTGTAAAAAGCGATATGGATAAACTTATATCTAAATCTTGTAAAGGAAAGTTACAAGACACCAACTGCGTTGGAGAGAAAGAATATATAAAAAGTATCTTGGTAGATAAAAATGATGAAGCAAATAACCAGTTTAAAAATTTTATTAAAAAGTTAATAAATGACTATGATTGTAATAAAGGAAAATGTAAAGATGCTATAAATAATAGTGATATTGCAAAAGGAATAAGTGATTTAAGTGATATACTTGGAGATTTAAAAATAAAGAAAAAGTATTTAGATGATAATAATTTATCAACTAATAAATTAAAAGTTCTTTTAGACGAAATTAATATGGAAAATAATAAGTTAAAGAAAGATTTGAAGAATGAACAAATGAAATTAAAATCTAATGATGAAATTTTAACAAGAATAAATAATATACCAGACAATCAACCTTTAAAAGAGTTAAAGTCTAGTTTAGATGAAATAATTATATTAAAAAGTAAATTTCATAGAACTATTCGGGGTTATCAACAGAAAGGTCTGAGAGATGGCGCGCAAGCAACAATGCATGAAACAAGACTAAGAGATAAATTTAATAAGTTAAATAACTTAAACGATAAATTAAATAATATTAAGGATCCATCATTATATAGTTTAAGTATCAGTAATTTAGAATCCTATTCTAAAGAAATAGATCAAATCCGTAAAGAATATGAAGAATTAGGTGGTCACAGGGATGATTTAAGTAATATAGATGATAAAAAACAAAAGATTAATTATGAATTAAATAACATAATACAAGATGAAAAAAACTATATTTTAGCAGAAGTAGAAATGTTAAAAAATGAATTTCCAGCATTATCAACTAAAAATACATCTTCTTATTTTGATGAATTAAAAGATAGAAACATAAATAATTCTGATGATTTAAAAATTTTTGTAAATGATTATAAAAAAAGTAAAGAAAAGTTGGTTAATGAAAAGATTGAAGAGTTACAAAGTAAAATTAGAGAATTATCTGATTCAGAGTTAAATATAATTAGTCTTAATAATATTAGAGATGAAGCTAATTCTAAACAATCAGCAAGTGGATTAATTAATGTAGTAAATAGCGGAGAAAAATTTGTAGATAATCAAAGTGAACAAAAATCCTACGATAATTTTGTGAAAGCCATGGAAGATGCTGCTAAAGAAAAGTTCGAAGCCGAAGAAGAGGCCAGAAAAAAGCAAGAAGCCTACAATAATTTTGTGGAAGTCATGGATGATGTTACCGCAGAAAAAAAGGAAGCAGCTGAGAAGGCCAAAAAGGAAGAAGCCAAGGCAAAGGCGGAAGCAGAAGCCAAGGCAAAGGCGGAAGCAGAAGCCAAGGAAAAGGCAGAAGCAGAAGCCAAGGAAAAGGAAGAAGCCAAGGCAAAGGCGGAAGCAGAAGCCAAGGAAAAGGAAGAAAAGGAAAAAAAAGAAAAGGAAGAAAAGGAAGAAAAGGAAAAAAAAGAAAAGGAAGAAAAGGAAAAAAAAGAAAAGGAAGAAAAGGAAAAAAAAGAAAAGGAAGAAAAGGAAGAAAAGGA
>MDTE01059764.1_pt1 | contig 11351 bp, 11 predicted proteins | sample 811231 | NCBI WGS metagenome assembly MDTE01 (sample SAMN05326651, study PRJNA326480) | marine metagenome | isolation source: seawater | place: Indian Ocean: Red Sea | collected 2010
CACACAGGGCTTTTCTACTGCGACAGACTTAGCTGACTATCTTGCGAAAAAAGGCATGGCCTTCAGAGACTCTCATGAAACGGTAGGGAGAATCGTTCAGCACGCAATTCAATCTAATTGCTCTCTATTTGAGATTGAGCTAGAGGTATACCAATCGTTTTCCAAACTAATTGATAAAGATATCTATGAGATCCTCTCGCTAGAAGGGTCGTTAAATTCCAGAAACAGTTATGGTGGGACATCTCCAAATAATATAGAGCTTGCGATAAAAGAAGCTAAGCAAAGACTAGTTGATAAAAACCTAAAGCCTCAAAATTCAGAGTGATTCAAAAATAATTGCTATCACGTTTTTCTGCATGCCCATCGAAATTAAAGTTTCTTGATTTAAAAAAGGTTAAGTATAATTCGCTCGCGCAAATGAAAATTTACAAAATGTACCCAATCCGATCCTTGATATTAGTTCTTCTACTGGCGAGCAGCTCTTGCGGACAGACTGGACCTCTTTATTTACCTGAAACAGAAAGTCTCGGCAAAGAGAGTCTGGTTGAACTCAAAACAGCGCCCTAGATAATCAGAGATTAAGCATGTTAAGTAGAAAAAAAAATGCACTTTTTTTGGACAATTTCTCACTGAAAGAATTGGCTGAGAGGTACGGAACGCCTTCATTCATTTATTCCGAAGAGAAAATCATAAAAAATTTTCTCGCAGTTAAGCGTGCTTTCTCTTCTATACCTACTGATATCTGTTTCGCGGTTAAAGCAAATTCTAATATAGGCATTCTCCAACTTTTAGCTCGACAAGGCTCCGGGTTTGATATCGTCTCGGGAGGCGAGCTAGCAAGAGTTTTAAAGGCGGGGGGAGATCCCACTAAGATCGTTTTTTCAGGCGTGGGAAAACAGGACTGGGAAATCTTGGAAGGGTTACACAAAAAAATTCGTTGTTTCAATGTTGAATCAGCCGCCGAATTAGACAAAATATCCCAGATCGCAAATTCTAATGGGTATATTGCACCCATTTCGCTCAGAGTAAATCCGAATATAGATGCAAAGACACATCCATACATATCTACAGGTTTAGCCGAGAGTAAATTCGGCATAAATATAGATAACGCGGAAGATCTCTTTCAACTCGCCCACGAAGATCCGAATTTGCGGATAGTTGGCGTTGATTGTCACATTGGATCGCAAATAACCGAGGTTGAACCTTTTCGGGCCGCCCTAGATATTCTAATCAAACTTGTTCGAAGGTTGTCAGAAAAAGGCATGACTCTTTCTCATATCGATATCGGTGGCGGTGTAGGAATTAGGTACAAAAATGAGAAGATTATCAACTGGGACGACTTGGCGAGTGACATAAAAAGATCAATGGGGAGCATACCACAGCGATTAATTTTAGAGCCAGGAAGATCTATAGTGGGCGACGCAGGAGTACTTCTATCTCGAGTAATACTGCTGAAAAAAAATGGCCAGAAAAATTTTGCAGTAATTGATGCCGGTATGAACGATCTTTTAAGGCCGGCTCTATATGGTTCTTGGCATCACGTTATGTCAGTAGAAAATCGCATAGAACCAGAGGCATTAAATTGGGAAATTGTTGGTCCTATCTGTGAAACAAGTGATTTTTTGGCAAAAGGAAGATCCCTAAGCATTATTGAGGGAGATCTCATAGCAATATTGGATTGCGGAGCATACGGATTTACTATGAGCTCAAACTATAATTCAAGGCCGAAAGCGGCAGAGATATTAATCGCTGATAAAACTGATTTCTGTATTAGAGACAGAGAAAAAATTTCAGATCTTTTCAGCCTAGAGAATGTAAGATCAACGTGAGAACTTTGAATGCAGATTAAATTCTGGAAGATGCATGGTCTCGGCAACGATTTTTTAATTATCGACATGATAGAGAAACACCTTAACTTGAGCCCGAAGTTAATAAGAGCAATGGCTGACAGGAAGACCGGAGTGGGATTTGATCAGCTGTTAACTATCAGCGCCCCCACTGACCCTGAATCTGATTTTTTGTATAGGATATATAACGCTGATGCCAGCGAAGCAGAGCAGTGTGGTAATGGTGCTCGGTGCGTCCATACTTTCGTTCGAGAAAAAGGATTAACCTCAAGAGAAGAAATAAAACTTCAAACAAAGAAAGGGGTAGTCAGATGCACCTTACAAAAAAACAAAAATATTTCTGTTGAAATAGGAATACCCGATTTCAGCCTTAAGGGAACTCAACTTTCACCTTTAAGGAAAGAGGGAGACTATTATCTTTTAAACATAAATAATAATAAAAAGCCTTTGCCGATGATCCCCGTAAATATTGGAAACCCTCATGCAGTCGTTGAAGTTCAGAATCTTCAAGATTATCCGGTAGGTGAAGTTGGGAAAGCGGTAGGTGGCCATCAAAGTTTTCCGGAGGGAGTGAATGTAAGCTTTATAGAGCTGATATCAAGAAACCAGCTGCACCTGAAAGTTTATGAGAGAGGCGTTGGGGAAACAAGTGCTTGTGGAACGGCGGCGTGCGCCGCTGTTGCGTGCGGAATCAAACTAGGGAAATTAGACTCTGAAGTTTTAGTAAAACAACCAGGGGGGAACCTGAGTGTCATTTGGAATAGCTTCGAAAAACCAGTGATCATGTCGGGTCCATCTAAAAAAGTGTACGAAGGTATATTCGAGACATGACAGATGTTTTAGACGCATTAGAGATCGGGAAATACCTAAGGGAGAATCCAAATTTCTTCATTGATAATGAAGAAGTTTTGGAAACGCTAAGAATACCGCACCAAGACAAAGGAACAATTTCTCTTATCGAAAAACAACTCGAGATAAGCAGATTGAAACAGCGGGAGGCTCAAGAACAAATCCTTGGCCTGTTTAAAAACGCTAATGAAAATGCCGCTATATTCAAAAAGACACAGAGCTTTTTAAGAGACGCGATTGTAGGTGATAGCCAAAACAAATTTTTTGAATCGTTACACTCTGGAACTCGTACCCATCTTGGGTGCGAATATTCTCTGATTATACTAGGGAGAAACGAGTCAGAAATTAGTTCCTCTATTCGGGTCAAGGACAAAAACGCCCTTAGCATTGATGTTTTAAAACTTTGTAGGTCTGCAACACCAATTTTGGGCCCGCTTTCTAAAAGACGGAAAAAAGAGTTGTTTTTCCAAGAGACTGAGAAAGCGAAGTCATTTGCAGTTGTGCCAATAAGGGATAACCAAAAAGATATAGCCCTTTTTAACCTAGGCCATGAGAATCCGGAATTTTTCTCTGAGGGAAAGGAGACTCTTTTTCTAGAGTTTCTAGCTGATATGTTTTCTGTGTTGATACCAAAAAATCTTAAACACCTAAATGAAAAACGCTAATCCCAACGGCAAAATAACTTTATTTTTAAAACACCTTTCCGTCGAAAAGAGACTGGCAAAAAATACTGGTATAAGTTACGAGCGAGACCTGCAATCTCTAGAGAAATTCATTACGGAACAAAAAAATAAAACAATTGACACTACCAATGGTGCAGACGTTCAGGATTTCATCGCTTCCGATTTCAAGAAGGGCTTATCGGCCCGAACTATCCAGCGAAAAACGTCAGCAATAAGAGCATTTTTTAACTTTCTTCAGGAAAGAGAAGAGATCAAGGTTAACCCAGCAAAGAATATAAGACCGCCGAAAACCAAGTCTAACCTCCCAAGAACCATTGATCCTGATCAAATTACCAGAATACTAAAAGGTTCCAGCAAAACTTTTTTCGAAGTGCGTGATAAGGCTATGTTAGAAGTTTTCTATTCGTGTGGGCTCCGGCTCTCTGAACTGGTAGGGCTTAACCTGACAGACGTCTCGTTAGAGGAATCGAATCTAAAGGTTTTAGGCAAAGGAAATAAAGAACGGATTCTTCCGATAGGAAGGAAGGCAAAAGAAACCTTGATCGATTGGTTGCAATGCAGGAGCCAAGTAAGGGGAAGGGGAGACACAATTGAGAAAGCCTTATTTTTAAGCAATCGAGGTACAAGAATTAGCAAGAGAAATGTACAAAAAAGACTGGTCGCTTGGGGTTTAAAACTAGGAATTGCGGAAAAAATTTATCCTCACAAAATTCGGCACTCTTTTGCTACTCATTTACTCGAATCTAGTCAAGATTTAAGAACCGTACAAGAGTTTTTAGGTCATGAAAATATAGCGACCACCCAAATCTACACGCATTTAGATTTTCAACACCTCGCTAAAATCTATGACGAAGCCCACCCAAGAGCAAAGGAAAAAAAAGGCAGAAGAGATGATTAAGGTCATAGGATTTGACTTAGATGACACTCTCTGGGATGTAATGCCGGTCATAAAAAGCGCAGAGAAAAAACTGAGCGATTGGGTTCTATCTAAAATTCCAGAAGTTCGCTACGGGTTGGCAGAAATAAAGCAAGCCAGAGAAAAAATTCTCTTTAAAGATCCAGCAATAGGTTTTCAATTCACGAAAATGAGAAAAGCAATCCTAAAAGAAATCTTCGAATCTCACCTTAAAGATCCGAGATTAGCGGAAAAATTAAGCCAAGAGGGAATAGAAATTTTTCTTAAAGCAAGAAGTCAGGTAGAACTGTTTCCCGGAGTCGAGCAAACTCTAGAAACACTTGCAAATCAATACGAACTCGGGGTAATAACCAACGGTAACGCAGATATTAAAAGTATGAAAATATCTAAGTATTTTAGTTTTACAATATCAGCTGAGGAAGTTGGAGCGCCAAAACCACACGAAGAGATTTTTCTTGCTGCCCTCCAACAAACAAAAGTCGATAAGCATGAGTTTGTGTACGTAGGCGATGACATGGTTAACGACATCGACGGAGCGAAAAATGTAGGAATGATTACCGTTTGGAAAAAAAACTACGCTCGCCAATTTGATGGAAATACTATTCCCGATAAAATCATCGATAGGATTGATGCTTTACCAAGGGCTATTCAAGAACTAATCAGTGGTTGACCGTTTTGATAAATTCTTTCAAGGCGCTAGAGTCGTTTTCTAAATGCTCTTTTCTGGTTGGCAAACCCTCCAAAAGCTCGATAATTGGATGCAAAACTTGAACCTCCGGTAGCGCTTTTAAAAGTAATGAGGGGAATTTAGCCGGGTGAGCAGTTGCTAGAGTGACAAGAGGAACTTTATTTTTTCTTTTCCTAAACCCCGCATCTAAGCCAACGGCAGTATGCGGATCAAGAATATACCCAGTCCTATCGTATGTAGATCTAATTCTTTTTATGGTTTCTAAGTCGGAAACAGACGATGTAATGAATCCATCATTATTATCCGGGAGGTCCGACAAATCGATCCTAGCGGCACCGCTTGATTCGAAAGAGTTTATAAACTGGCGGAACTTGACTCTACTCGAACGATAAACATAAAAAAGATACCTCTCAAAATTACTGGCTACTTGTATGTCCATCGCGGGGCTTGAAGTAAAACAAACTTCGCCACGACGATATAAGCCTGTTTCAAAAAATCTATGTAGAATATCGTTTTGATTCGTTGCTAGTATTAATCTCTCTATCGGTAAACCCATTTGCTTAGCTATATAAGCGCTGAAGATATTTCCAAAATTCCCTGTTGGGACTGCCACTTGAAAACTTTTCGGCATTCCCAACTGAATATATATGGAAAAATAATAGACCGTTTGGGCCAGAACCCTGGCCCAATTTACCGAATTTACCGCCCCTAGTTTTAACTCTTTCTTAAAAGAAAGATCTCTGAAAACTTCTTTGAGTAGAGACTGGCAGTCATCAAAACTACCGTCAATAGCAATGCTGTGGATATTTGAATCCATTACCGTTGTCATTTGTTTCTCTTGCACCGAACTTGTCCTGCCTTCGGGAAACATAATAAAAACGTTTATATTTTTCTTGCCCTTCAAACCAGCTATAGCAGCACTTCCCGTATCTCCGCTTGTCGCGCCTAAAACATTTAGAAAAGTATTCTGCTGATTTAATATATGTTCAAAAACATTGCCTAGGAATTGAAGAGCTATATCCTTAAAAGCCAAAGTAGGTCCGTGGAAGAGCTCTAAAATATAATCTTCATCTACCTTAACAAGAGGCGTTACTTTAGGGTCCGAAAAATTAGAGTAACTCTTATCAACGATTTTTCTTAAATCGAGTTCGGGAATGTCGTCTATATAAAGCTTGAAAATTTCAAAAGCTAATTCGGAATATGACGTGCCACTCAAATCCCTGATATTCCGCCCTATAAACGGAATTCTTTCAGGGACCAACAAGCCTCCATCAGAACCAAGCCCCATGGAAACTGCCTCACAAAACGATAAACCTGAAACTCTCCCACGAGTGCTTAAGTATTTCACGATAGGCCTTTATTTTCTTTCAGCCCGGAATTATCCTAAATTCGTTCACCTAGAGATAGGGATTTAACAAATTTTTATTCTTTAAATCGCCTCGGAGCCCTGTTCTCCAGTTCTTATGCGAATAACATCCTCTAGTGGACTCACGAAGATTTTGCCATCTCCTACTTTTCCTGTATTCGCAGATTTAGAGATGGCTTCTATGACGCCTGACAAGCTTTCGTCTGAGATAGCGACTTCGATTTTTATCTTGGGCAAGAAGTCAACCACGTACTCTGCTCCTCGATACAATTCGGTATGACCTTTTTGTCGCCCAAAACCTTTAACCTCCGAAACTGTCATCCCTTGTACAGATATCTCTGATAGCGCTTCTCGCACGTCGTCTAGTTTGAATGGTTTTATTATTGCTGTTACTAATTTCATGTTTTTAACCTCATTTTATTCTTTCGTTGATCCCAAAAACTTTTCCCTCGAATGTAAATCTTACCGAACTAGAAAAGTGCAGACACAAGTTTCCAGAGTAGCTTCGACTAGATCAGCACTAAGTTAACTAAAAGCATTCCTTATGCCAATTTTTTTTCTGCATTGAAAACGTTATCTCCCAGATAAGATAAAAAGATTGTTAGCCGCATTGCACGTTTTTAGTGCGGAGCTTCATAAGATCCTCTAATAAAGCCGCTTAGAGTATGCGGAAATTCTACTTTCTTTTAGTTTTGAAAAGGGCGTTCTCGAAATACAAAGAAAAGGGGGAACAAATTAACTATTTTCGCCCCAACTTGCGGCATCTAACTCACTATTCCTTGAAAATTGAAATACAGAAGAAGTCCCTGACTCAACTATCGATTGCTCAGACACGAGCGTGAGGACAGCATTTTGTTTAAATTCTGATAAATCACTAGCGCCAACATTTATCATTGTTGCCTTAATCTTCTGGATAGTTGATGCAATGGCTTCGGAGACTCCTCCCACATAAGGCACATAAGCGTCGACGCCTTCTTCAAACATAAGCTCACGTGAATCAGATCCATCGGTATATCTTTCCCAGTTTTGAGCCCGTCTCGTACCTTCGCCCCAATATGATTTAAACACTTGGCCATTAAAAGATGTTTTCGGGGAGGGGCTCTCATCCGTCATAGCAAAGTAGCGACCCATCATAACGAAATCTGCTCCCATAGCTAGCGCTAAAGCTATTTGGGTATCGTTAGAGAGACCGCCGTCAGAGCACACAGGGACATATCGCCCGGTTTCCTCAAAGTACAGATCTCGCCTTTTTACCACATCTAATAATGCAGAAGCTTGCCCTCTACCGACCCCTTTTTGCTCCCTTGTAATACATATCGAACCGCCCCCAATGCCTACTTTTACAAAGTCTAACCCTAGGCCTGAAACGAGATAATCGAACCCTTCAGACGAAACAATATTTCCACCGCCCAAAATAATTTCTTGATCGTATTCTTTTCTTATCCAATCTAAACCTTCCTTCTGAAACTCGGAAAGACCGTCGGAAGAATCAAAACAGAGGACATCGACCCCAGCTTCAATTAAGGCCGGGGCTCTAAGCTTATAATCCCGGGTATTTAAAGCAGCTCCAACACACAGACGTTTGGAATTATCAAGCAACTCCCGAGGGTGACGCATGTGATCTTCATAATCCTTCTTAAACACGAGCGAACTTAAATTGCCGCTTTTATCTACAACAGGTAAACAGTTTTTCTTATATTTCCTCAGAAGACTATTAGCCTCACGAAGACTTAATCCCTCTTCTCCAAATATCACGTTATCTATTTTCGTCATGTAATGCTCGACAGGAGATTTCAAATTATCTTCATGTTCCCAAAAGTCTTGATCGGTGATTATCCCCAAAAGTTTGCCTGTAGCTGTTCCATCTGAAGTTACCGGAACCGTAGAGTGTCCAGTCTTTTTCATCAACTCAACGACATCCTCTAAGGTTTCCCCAACCAAAGTGTTTGTGTCGCTGGAGACGAAACCAGCTTTATGAGATTTTACTTGCGCTACCATCGCAGCCTGACTTTTAATATCCTGAGAACAGTATATGAAACCTAGCCCTCCCTCTCTGGCAAGCGCTATAGCTAGATTAGAATCTGTTACAGACTGCATCGCAGCGGAAACTATCGGAATATTTATATCAAATCTGGAGTCATCTCCTCCAGACTTCGCTGCCATCGACGCGGAAAGACTTATCGTCTCTGACGACTGATCTTTTCTCGTTAATCTGGGTATTAGCAGAAACTCGCCGAAGGTTCTAGAAACGCCGTCCAAAATCTTAGCCATTGGGATTTTCCATTAAAAAGGAAACTGCAAAATTAAGATCTTTTTCAAAAAACACAAACATTCAAAGCTATTCTCGTATCGACTGTAGATTCTTTTCTTTTGAAATTAGAAAATCAACCACTTGGAGCATCCCTAGATTACTGTTACTAACCATCGAGCCCTCAATACGATATTTCCCGTTAACTATAAGCGCAGGTACTCCTCGCGCTGCATAGATTTTTTGCCTAGCTAGAGCTCTTTGATATTTTGCCTTGACGCCAAACGAGTCATTATAAGTCCGTAGAAATTTCTCCGGATCTACGCCGTATTCCGAGACGAACTCGGTCATTTTCTCAATGGTATCCAGCCGTCTTCCATTATTGTGAATCGCTCTAAAAATTTGAAGATGCAATTCCGGCAAAACTCCAAGAGACTCCAAGGTATAGTAGGTCCTTGCAAAAACCTGATATCCCGGAACATTCCATATAGCCGGACTTCTCTTAAAAACGATGTCTGATTCAAGCTGGGATTTCCATTGTGAAATGAGCCCCTCAAACCTGAAACAGTGAGGACATCCATACGAAAAATATTCAGTAACTTCGATTTTTTTTGGGTCTTCAGTTTGGATTGGAACAGAGAGCTTTGCGTAATGTTTTCCCTCCTCATATTTTGATTCGGAACCAAACGAAAGGCCAGCGAATAAAACAAGTATAGTGCTCAGGGCTACTGTAGCTGATCTAAAACGCTTTATTATCAAATTTTCCTCTTCTTACATAAATTGAGCCGTTTTTTTCTCATTTTACCTAATACCACGAAGGTAGCTTGCAACAGCTTCCATTTCAACGTAAGTGAGATCTTTAGCGATGCCTCTCATCATTTTTGAGTCACCGTCATTTCTTCTTTCTCCTCTCTGGAAAGCGCTTAACTGGGCAACTGTATATTCTTCCCATTGACCCGCTAAAAGAGGAAAGCGAGCAGGGCCGTTACCAATTCCACTTGGGGAGTGGCATGAAGCGCAGGCCGCGATCTGTTTTCTTGGAATCCCTGATCGATAAATAGACCTCCCCAATTCAACTAGGTCTGATTTCGCAAAACCAAACTGACGCTTTTTCCCCCCATAAAATTCAGCGATAATCAACAAGTCTTGATCCGACATGTTGTCTAACAGCCCCATCATAGAGGGAATTTGTCTCCTGCCGTCCCTAACATCCAATAATTGCTTATGGAGATATTGTTTGCCTTGGCCTGCTAGATTCGGAAAAGTTGGAAGCAGACTTACCCCTTCGGCACCATGGCAACTAGTGCATACCGCTGTCAATTCCTTTGCTTTAGTTTCTGCGTTAACAGGGTCGAAAAGTAGAGCCAATATGATTAGAGCTAAAAATTTGTACATCATTAATAAGTAATCGCCTTTTTTGTCCTAATAGACCAGTGGGGTGCTAAACTTGATTCCAATTATATACTCATTGAAGAAAAAATGTCCTTAAACTTCAGATCCGTTCAATTCTTAACAAGCGCTACAAAGGTATCGGAGTGCCCAACTGATTTGGGATCTGAAGTAGTCTTCTGTGGGCGGTCAAACGCGGGAAAATCAAGTGCTATTAACGCCTTAACAGGAAATCGGAGCCTAGCAAAAACAAGTAAGACTCCTGGGCGAACACAAATGATAAATTTTTTTTCTGTCTCTTGTGAAAAGCGAATCGTCGATTTGCCTGGTTATGGTTACGCTAAAGTTTCGTTAGCAACTTCGGCGACTTGGAGAAAAAACCTAGAAAGTTATTTGTGTTTTAGAAGGAGTTTGAAAGGGGTTATCCTTCTTATGGACATCAGACATCCTCTAAGAGATTCCGACAAAACGATGATGACGTGGCTCTGTTCTATAGACTTGCCCATCCACGTTTTGCTTACGAAATCGGACAAGCTTTCAAAAAGCTCGCGCTCGCGCGAGCTTACGCGAGTGAAAAGAGACCTCGGAGATAAAATCAGCTGTCAACTTTTCTCATCGAAGAGTCAGGAAGGCCTCGAGAACTTAGAGCAGGCGTTAGCCCATTGGTTAAATTAAAAAGGAAGATCTGGAACACTTTTTATTAGGGGAGAGTGAACCAGATCTCTTACTTCGGGTACTTTAGGGGGAATACCGAAGCAAGTCCTTCAGGGTTTTTAGACAGCGAGAAAAATAAAAAGTTCGATTTGTATACTTAATATTTTTTTTAGCTCAATGAGCCTCATCCCAATTTTTGCCAAGACCTAGGTCAACTACTAGCGGTATAGAGAGTGAGGCGGCATTCGCCATCAGCGAAGGTAATTCTTTAGCTACTAAATCAACCTCAGGCAAAGGAACTTCTAAAACCAGCTCATCGTGAACCTGCATAGTTATTCCAGAGGCAAGCCCATTTTTTTTTAGCCATTCATCTACTGATATCATGGCTAACTTTATAATATCTGCCGCTGTTCCCTGCATTGGAGCGTTAATTGCCGTCCTCTCCGCGGCCTGACGCCTTTGGAAATTCGCTGATCGAATCTCAGGCAGATACAAACGACGTCCGTACAAGGTCTCGACATAACCGTTTTCTGCCGCTTCAGTTTTTATTCTCTCCATATAGGCCGATACACCAGGGTATTTGGTGAAGTATGAGTTAATATAATCCTGCGCTTCATTCCTCAAAATGTTTAATTGCTTAGATAGACCAAAAGCGGACATGCCGTAGATCAAACCAAAATTTATCGCTTTTGCTTTTCGACGATGCTCCCC
>MDTE01117512.1_pt1 | contig 11351 bp, 10 predicted proteins | sample 811231 | NCBI WGS metagenome assembly MDTE01 (sample SAMN05326651, study PRJNA326480) | marine metagenome | isolation source: seawater | place: Indian Ocean: Red Sea | collected 2010
CCGAGAGCATCTAGTCTCTGGACTCAGTCGTAGCCCCTTGAGCCTCGCTCACATGCCTCGCCCTCAGTCTCTGCCCCGCCCTCTTGCAGACATTCTGGAGGACACGTGGACGTCACTCGCTGAAGGGTGCAAACACGCTCGAGACGCATTCCATACGCCCACCGTCGGCACGACCCGGGACGGGATCGCTCAGCTTCGCACCGTGGTCCTCCGGCATGTCGACCGTGACGTCGCTGAGCTCGGCTTCCACACCGACGCGCGGAGCCTGAAACGAGCGGATCTGACTAGGTCTCCCGAACTCGCATGGCACTTTTACGACCGTGAGCGAAAGATCCAGCTACGCATCCTCGGACAGGCGTCGACATATACCAAAGGGGACCTGGCGGACCGTGCGTGGGCGAGTGTGACGCCGCTCGGACGGCGGTGTTACGGACAGGCGCTGGGGCCCGGACAGTCCACGGAACAACCGAACGTTCCACTACCCTCGATCGTTGACCTCGAAGCTGCTGATCCGCAGGCCCTCGCCCGGTGCCGAGAGAACTTTTGCGTGGTGCGCTGTAAACTCATAGAAATCGATTGGCTCCATCTCCGCTTCGAAGGTCACCAGCGCGCCCTGTTCACGCGCGAAGAGGCCGAATGGTCAGGCCGGTGGATCGCGCCCTGACCCTTCTCTGCCTCCGATGAGTGCTCCTCGAGCCCGTGACCTCTACCCGAGGGAGCAGGCTGCACCCGTGGCATCGACCATCGGAAGGCGGGCATTCCCCCAGGCTTCCATACCACCGGTAACGTTGTAGAGACGGGTATACCCCTCACGCAGCATCAAGCTGATCGCCGTGCTCGAGCGATTTCCTGTCGCGCACGTCACAGCGATACTCGCGTCCTTTTCGAGATCGAGCTCGTCGAACCGAGGCGGCTTGCCGAGCTGCGGGGCCAGTCGCGTGTACGGCATCATCACCGCGCCGTCGATATGCCCGTCGTCCCACTCGTCCTGCTCCCGGGCGTCGAGCACGCGAAGCCCGCTCGACGACATACGCTCATTCAAGGTGAAGACGTCCAACTGCGGCGAAGTCTGGACCGGACGGCCTGAGTTCATCCACGCGGGCAAACCACCTTCGAGAAAGCCAACGACAAACTGATCCAGACCAATGAAGCCCATGTCGTAGAGGCACGACTGCGCCTCATCGTCCTTGTGAGTCAAGAGAATGATCGGTGAATCATCGGGAACGACCCAACCAACGCGCTGCTCGAACTCCGGGCTGCTCATCTGAACATTGAGCGACCCTTCCACGTGCCCCGCGCCCCAAGCTGCGGACGAACGGGCATCAACCAGATAGTGCCCGTCCTTCAAGAGAGACTCCACTTCGGCCGGATTCAGCGCCCTGATCTTCGAGATGCCTCGCGTGAGCTCACGCCTGCCCTGATTGATCGCCACAATGTTGAGAATGTTCGCTGGCTTGATCGGCTGATCCTCGTCCATGTAGGCCGTAAACCGCTCTCGGTCTTTGATCCTGAGCGCATCGTTGAAGCGGCGCTCGTACCCTACGCTTGTGACAACCTTGCCACTGGAGACGCGTCCTCAGGTGGAGCCGGCCAAATGGCCTGGATACACCTCCACATGATCTGGGAGGTCGAGAAACCTCGGGATACTGACGTCGAAGAGGACAGGGGCACCATCCTCGCCCTTTTGCGCCAGGTCGGGTCGCGCGACGTCGCCGACCATCACGAAATCAGCCGTCAGGACGAACCACGGCTCGTCGCCTCGCGGGTAGTCGTAGACGACTAGGTTGATCTGTTCCGGGCGATGCCCGGGCACGTGCATGATCTCAAGCCCCACTCCGCCAAGGCGAAGAAGGTCACCATGCTTCACCCGGGTTGCTTCGTAGGTGACGTCGGCGAGCTCGGGCAGGATAAGCTCTCCACCCGTCGCCTCCGCCAGAAGGCGAGCGCCGGAGACGTGATCGGCATGGCTGTGAGAGTCGATGACGTAGCGGATCTCCGACCCGTGCTTCTTCGCCATCTCCAGATACGGCTGGATGTCCCACAGGGGGTCGAAGACCGCACACTCGTTGGTGCGCTGACATCCGATCATGTACGCCGCACATCGGGTTTCTTCCCGGATGATCGTCTCAAACCACATAGGGAGTTGCCTCCGTAGGCGCGTGTTCAGAAGAACATGTGAGTTTGTACGTGGCCGCGCCCCCCCCCACAAGTCGGGAGAAGCCCGCGATCGAGTTTCCGGGATCTACCTCCATGTTCCCCCGTCAGTCGCCACAATCACAACTGACTTCGGGATGAGCTCAGCTCCGTCTCGAATCCACAAAGCGTGCCAGTCGCCCCATGGCTTCGGCCAGTTCATCCGGCTGCACACACGGATAGACGACACGGTACTGTCCATGCTTGGAATGGCCGAAGCCCACGCCCGGTGTCAAAAGCACCCCTGCGTCATCGAAGACCTCGCGCCACAATCGCATCTCAGCCTCTTCGGACGCCTCCCCGAGGAACTCGGACAAGTCGACCCAGAGGAAAAGGCTTCCCCGGCTGGGAACGTAGGGAACGCCCATCTCTCGGAAGGCGCGAGCCGCAAGCGCATAGGACGCGGTGAGTCGTTTCTGATTCCGTTCGATGTAGCCACGCAGGAACTCATCCTCCGTCAGCAGTCGACTCAGAAGCCACTGCGTGTGATTCGAAACCGAGTGCGTGAGGTTGAGGTTCTCGTACGCGCGAAGCACGTCTTCATTCAGCGTCCAGAGGCTCCCGACCCGAAAGCCGGAGATGCCGAGATCTTTCGAGAGCGCATACCACAGATGCAGGTACTCACTCTGTCGCTCGACCATCACCCGAGCGAACGACGTGAAGTTCAGCTCTTCCCCGTAGTCGTCTCGGATGTCGGGGTGCGCCGTGTCGATGATCGACAGCCCGTATATCTCATTCACCACGAGATGGATTTCGTGCTCGATACACCACTCGGCGATCGAGCGTAGCCGGTCGATCGAGTAGATGCCGCCCGTGGGATTGTCCGGCGACGTCAGGATCAGCATCCGGAAGTGCCGGCCGGAGACGATGATCTCCTCACGTGCCGCCTCGAGATGCCCGATCGTCAGGAGTGGACCGGCAGCAATGTCCACCGGGTCGTGATGCGTGACCAGGTCGTAGCGCTGGACCGCCGAAAAATTGCCGAGATCCCGCGAGTAGACCGGATAACTGGGGGCTGGGATCACGGCCACTTCACCCGCCTCAGCGAGTATGAACGCCGACATCTCGATGACGCTCGTAGCCCCGGTCGATGCTACGACCCCCTCGGGATCAATCGGGCACCCAGTCAGATGCGTCTCGAGAAAGTGAGCGAGCGCCTCCCGGAACGGCGGTGCCCCTCCGGCAGACGTGTACCCCGGTACCCAATCCGGTATCGGCTCGCATTTCGTGATGGATTCGATCCTCTCACGCAGCTCCGGCCAACTCAGGCGGTTCTCCGCAATGTTGAGCGGGATCTTTCCGTTCGGATTCGCGGTCGGGTGGTAACGGTCCCGTTCCGTCTCGCGAAACGCGTCGTAATCGATACGCAGTGGCGTTTCGGCAGCGCGCCGGCCACGGAACGAAAGAGAATCAGTCATCGGCAGGCACGGCGTCTCGCAACGTCCACAGTGAGGCAGAAGAGCACGGCCCCACGAGTGAGCAGGGCCCACGCGCCTACCGTGGCGGCGAGGAAATGGTCCATGAACGACGGTCTCGCTGCGGAAGCATCAGGGCGGATCGCCCGTTTGAGCGTAGTCTACGGGCGTGGCCATCACTTCGCACATCGTAGAAAGGGCCAGCCTGGAGACCCGAGCACGAGGGTCACCTCGCAGACACTCCGGCGTGGTAGTAGTCGCACACCCCCCGCGCGCCTAGCTTCTCCCGCCCACCCCAGGGCACATACGCAGGAGACCACCGTGGGCCTGACCTTCGTCGATGCGATCGCCTTCGTCGCTTTCCTCGCGGCCGTGATCGGAATCTCGCTGTACGCATCTCGGGATGAGGACACGGGAGAGGATTACTTCCTCGCAGGGCGCAGCCTGACGTGGTGGCTGATCGGCTTCAGCCTGATCGCGTCGAACATCTCCACGGAGCATTTCATCGGGATGGCGGGCTCCGGCTTCGGTTCCGCAGGTCTCGCGATCGCATCGTACGAGTGGATCGCCGCGCTTTCTCTGGTGATCGTGGCCTTCTGGGTCCTGCCGCTCTTTCTCCGCCTCGGGATCTTCACGATGCCCGAGTTCCTGGAACATCGGTACGGAAACCCGGCGCGTACGATCATGGCGCTGTACCTGATGGCGGCGTACGTAGGCGTCGCGATCGCAGGGGTTCTCTACTCGGGCGCGCTGGGGCTCCAGACGATCTTTGGCCTTGGTCTGCTACCTGGAATCTGGCTGATCGGGATCCTGGCCGGCGCGTACACGGTGTACGGCGGACTCAAAGCGGTCGTCTGGTCCGACCTCCTTCAGGGCTCTGCGCTGCTGATCGGCGGCTGCATCGTGACGTACATCGGACTCGGAGAGGTCGGTGGCCTGCGTTCGTTCCTCGACACGAATGCGGACAAGCTGCACATGATACTCCCCGCGGATGATCCTGAGTTACCCTGGACCATCTTCCTGCTCGGAATCTGGATCCCGAACATGTTCTACTGGGGCTTCAACCAGTTCATCACCCAGCGTACGCTGGGGGCAAGATCCCTCGCGGCGGGCCAGCGAGGTATCATCTTCGCCGCAGGCCTGAAGCTCATCATTCCGTTCATCGTGGTCTTCCCCGGGATCATCGCGTTCCAGCTGTATGGCTCCGCGATCGGAGACGGTGATCAGGCGTATCCCATGCTCATCCGGGATCTGCTGCCCGCTGGGCTGCGAGGCCTGTTCTTCGCCGCGCTCTTCGGAGCGGTCATGAGCAGTCTCGACTCGATGCTGAATTCGGCCTCCACGCTCTTCACGATGGACATCTACAAGCGCCACATGCTACCTGACGCCAACGCGCACCGGGTCGTTCTTGTTGGCCGCATGTCCACAGCGGTCTTCGTCGTCCTCGGATGCCTCCTGGCGCCCTTGCCCGCTCGCTTCGAAGGCGTGTACGAGTATATGCAACTCGTGTGGGGCTTCATCTCGCCTGCGATCACGGCGGTCTTCGTCTTTGGGCTACTGATTCCGCGCGCGCCGCTTTCGGCGGCTGTGGGTGGTCTGCTCATCGGTCCGGTCACCTACGGTATGCTGAACTGGCAGCTCCCCGAGGTCGCCTTTCTCAACCACATGGCGTTCACGTTCTTGGCCGTGATTGCCGTGATGACCGGATTCACACTTGTCCGGCCGAGAACCGAACCGGTCGTCTACGAGACGGCGTCAGACATCGACCTCACGCCGAGTCGAGGCGCACGCGTGGGTGGCGTGGTCGTGGCACTCACCACTGTCGCGCTCTACATCGTGTTCTGGTAAGAAATACCTGATCACGGGAGCAAGAAGCAGTGATGGTAAAAACTCCGTCGCGTCACCTACACTGCTAAGCATACCTTATTCATAGCCTTCATCATGGACTACTTCTAGCTAGAGTTTCACGAGAAGGCTGTGGCTCGGGCAGTGATGCTGAGATATCCTTGGCCTGTTCACCCTGAACGTTCGGAGAGACATGCAATGAACTCAAAGACTCAAATTGAGGCACTCATCGCGCCATGGATTCAGGCCTGCCTAGACCGTGATTGGGATGCTCTTCTTTCCCTTTGCACAGATGATGTGGTGTTCGACCCTCCCGGAGAACAACAGGTTAAGGGTGCGGTTAACGTGAAAGAGTGGCTGGACACCTTTCCTGTGATAAAAGAGTTCGAATTTGGTTTCGATCAGATCGACGAAAGCGGGGAACTCGCGATCGGCTTCGGAAAGGGATCTATGACGGTCGAAGTAGGGGGCGAGGAAGCTTCCATGACCATTAAGTTCGCTGATGTCTTTCAGCAGCAGCCCGAAGGACACTGGCTATACTCACACGTGATCTGGAACGCGAACGAATCCTAAGTCACCTGCGGGCCCGTCAGAGTAGTCTAGAGCTTCGGAATTCGAGTCGTCTCCGGCACCCAAATCCCGCTTCGCAGAGCTCCTGAGACCGACCCGCCCCCGCGCAACGGGGGGCGGGTCATTTGCTCTCCGCAATTAAGCGAGAAGAGGCGCGCCCTATGCGTCGTAAGTGTTCCCTTCAGCTTCAGAGATAGCGCTATCACCGAGGTGCTCGCGGGCACCGTCGGCCGTGATGAGTCGTCCTGACTGAAGCTCACCTCTCATCGTGGTCCAGTAGACGGCAAAAGCAGCCACCGCAAACGGGAGGGTGGACATGAGCGCATCCACAAGGGCTCCCTGCAGCGTCCACATCCCATAAGCCCCTGTGTTCCACAGGTTCACACCTGCCCACAGAAGGCCACCTACAAGAGCTCCGGCCTTCATCGCCTCACTACCGCTCGTCGGTTGCTTCCATCCGAGGAGAATCGTGATCAGCAGCACGTGAACAGCGGCGGCGAGCACCTGGAGCACCATATCTGGGGAATCGAGAGCCTCGACACCCGGCATTTGACCGCTGAAATAGTCGGCGAGGAGTACTTCCCATATCAAGAATGCGGTGACAAGCGCTCCCACCGTGCCATTCAGTGTTCCAACCAAAAGTCTCTTCGCGTCCATTCCTCTCTCCTTTGCGTAATTGCTGCCTACGAGCACAGTCTGCCGTTGTCATCCAAAGACCCGCAAGCCGTATCTGCATACTGCTGACCTGGCGGGTACGTTGCGCTGTGCACGAGGACGGGCTCGAAGAGGAGTGACGGGGGCCACGAGAGAGAGTCGCGAGTCGTTGCGCCAGCCCTCCAGCTGACCACAGCCTTCAAGCTGACTTCAACTCAGGAGGCAGCGATGGGCAAGAGCGAACTGCGTGAGTCAATCGGCCTGGCGGCCGTGTTTCTCGGGCTCGTGTTCGTTGGTCTGGAGATGCGGCAGAACACTCAAATGATGCAGGCGCAGATTCGAAATGCGGTCACCGAGAACACCATGGAATACCTCGGTTGGATGGCGACATCTGAAGGGGTGTCAGACGCTTTGGGTGCAATGAGAAACGAGGGGATCGTGGGGCTCTCACCTCAACAGCGAAGCCATATGGGCGCCTACGTTGGCGGCCAGCTAAGAGCGTTTGAAAACGAGCATTATCAGAACAAAACGGGCCTCTTCACCGATGCCGAGTTCTCAGCTCGAAGAGAGTATTGGCGGAGGCAATTGACGGGAGCGGTGACTCGTGAAGCCTTCTGGAGTAACTGGGAATCGCTCCGCCACACCTTTGCTCCCGATTTCCGCGCCGAGATAGACGCGATCATCTTAGAGGTACAGCCGACTCAGTGAGCGAGGCCACCACACCCGCGGTCGGCCTGCGCAGCGTGCTGACGTTTTGGAGTTCCGGTGCGGCACCCGCTAGCCCGCAAACAAGCCACTATCGCAGTGTACACGAACCGCAGCGGTTCCTTGCTAGCCAGCTCTGTCACGTTCTCGGCTCACACGTCAAGTAGGTCCAAGACGCGCCAAATTCGAAGGCATCACCGAAAGCACGCACCATGGCCATTCGCATGAGGTGAATTCGGGCTTCGATCGCCTCCGGGGTCGCTTTTGCCCCAACGATCTTCTCTGCTCCACCGACCCAGCCCAGAACACCTTCATGGTATACGCGGAGGAAGTCGAACCACTCGTCTACTCGGGCAGGTATCCGCCGGTGTCGCACCGCAGACACGTCAAAACCGGACGCCCGGAGGCAGTCTAGGTAGTGCTCCAACGGCCGCACCGGGAGGAAATACTTTCGCCGCAGCGCATCATGCGACGCCATGTAGGCCTCGTCGTCGACTGAAGGTCTGTACTCCGTGAAAGCATCATCTTCCAATACGATCTGCAAGGCTGCCTTGTGGATGACTTCAACCGTCTCGTCGATGATCCACTCGTCGTCCGGCAGATCCGGGTTGCCGATATTCCCCGACTGAATGAACACCCGTCCCGACGGTCGAAGCACCCGGCGCCATGCTTCGAGCGTAGCCGGAAGATCGGAGTAGAGGTGAATGGCGTTCGTGGAAATGACACCATCGACCCCTCGAGCCAGCAGTTCGGAGCCCAATACTTCGTCCACTTGCTCCAAACGCTTTTCTTCGCGACGAAACCGGATGTGGCGAAACGCCATGCGGGGCTCGTCCCGGAACTTCTCAAGCGCGAGGCGCAAGAACTTCGGAGACGAGTCGACGATAACCACGCCCACATCTTTCTTCCCCAGGCGGTCCAAGAGCCGCCTGGCGAGGATCCCCGTCCCCCCAGAGTAGTCCACCAGCACGTCGCCTCTCCGAGCGTACTCGCCAACCTGCTCCACAGTGTAATCGAGATTCGAATACCAACCGTGGTTCTCTACCGAATCGTAGTTGAGTGCGAGTGCTTCGAGACACTCGTTGACCCACTCAGCATCGGGGATACGGTCAAAGTCTTCTGGCCATCGGTATGTCACTTGTGCCCTCGAATCCATGGATGGCAACCGGTTCTCAGGTCGGCTGCTGACTTGTAATTTTGCGGCCATAGCTGGGAGTTAGCCAGCGGAACTGTCGAAAACGACAACCGGGCCATGGCACCCGTTCGCTCGACGGGCTCCAGAGTCGGGCGGATCTCATCAAGAACCCAATAGCGCGAAGGGGCCTAACCGGCAAAGGACCGCACCGTCTCCGTCGAGTCCCAACACGTCAACACGCGATACTCGAAGTGGTCGTCGACTCGGCTCCGCAGCCAGAGCGTCCCGCGATAGCTGGAGCTCTGTGCGAGATGAGGGAGAACAGCACGCTCGACCGCATCTCTGTGCTCGAAGTGGCGCGCCTAACGAGTTTTGGCTCGCTACGAACTTGGAGCGGTTACCCGCCCCACACCTCTTCAAAGACCCGCAAGTAGTTTCCGCCCAAGAACCCTATAAGGACCTCATCGGAATGCCCACGCGCGGCCAGCGTTTCAGTCAGTCTTGGCAGAGCGGCAATATCCTCCAAACCCCGCGGAGCCGCCTCAAGACCGAAGTGGTCACTGCCCAAGCCAACATGCTGAGGGCCCATCACTTCCAGTGCAGTCTCGATATCTCGAACCACAGAGTCGATATCGACGTGAGCTACGTGGATCAGGCCTAACACCCCTCCGTTGGCAGCGATTGCTTCAAGCATCGCGCGGTCACGGGGTAGCTCCAGCCGTGGACGAGGAAGCTTGCCGCCCATGAAGGCAGAGTCTCGCGACGAGGTATCCGGAAACATGGTCGGAGTGGTATGCGACAGGATCACGGGGCGCTCGGTGCGCTCCAGAACCTCCCAGAACCCGGATTCGGCGATGTGCACGAGGTCGATGACTATGCCGAGAGCCTCCATGCGATCCACCAATGTCCGCCCCAGCTGCGTCAGCCCACCCTTGTTGTCTGCCGCCCAGCAACCGTCCGCGAAGATGTTGCGGCGTGTATGCGTCAGGCTCGCTGACCGGAGACCGAGCGAGTGGTAGAGGTCGAGGAAGCGAAGGTCTGAGCCCAACGCCTCACAGCCCTCGAACGTGAGGATGAGTGCCACCTTGCCCTCTGCCTTGGCCGCACGGATGTCTTGTGTGGTGCGAGCCAACACCAGCTCCGGGGTCCGTCGCACTTGATCATGGAGGTTCCAGACCATCTCCATGCCGCGCCGAAAAGCGTCGTTCACCCAGTCGTCATCCAGGTACACCGCGCAAAGCTGGGCTGTGACCCCACCTTCCTGCCAACGCGGCACATCGTATTGCCCCATACAACCGAACCACACGGTGTGCGGACTGAGTCCAAACTTCACCAACGGCGAGCGCTCCAGACCAGGCGGCGCCTCCCACCCGAGGCCAGGAACCTCAACGCGCTCCGAAAGCTCCATCTTGCCTTCGGTAACCGGGATCAAGATGTCCGAGTGGCCATCGATGACGATGGCTCGTCTGTGCAGCGCGGCAGCCCGTGCTGACGAATCGCTCATAGAGTCCGGACAGGCTCGCACTGGATGTCCAGTGTACGATGATCGTCAGGCATCATTCGCCTCGCAGAGGATGGTCACAGGAGTTCCGGACAAGTGCTCGATGCAGGCGACGATCTCCCAGAGGTCGAGGACACTGGTCCGCGGCTTTCGCGGACTGCAGCACTTCCCTGGCGAACCGATTCCAGCCTGCGCCGACGGACCCGAGGCTAGCCACCCATCAGTTCATACATTCGGGTTACTGCAGGGAGTGGGACTCCGGGTCCCGTGATCGACGGATAGTCATCAGCATGGTCAGACATGTCGATCTGTTCGGCAGCCTCAGCCGCCGTCAGGCCAGCAGATCGTGAGTCCGCGGCTCGGGCCCAGAGGTCACGGAGATAACTCTGAAGTGCATCGATTCTGCCGAGGTCGGAAAACGGCGACCCGTGCCCGGGGATGACCACGTCAACGGGAAGTCCCTTGAGTTCCTCGAGGGTCTCCACCCAGTCCATCGGGAACCCGTCGCCCATGAACGGAACCCCGGGCAAAAGAAGGTCTCCCGTTATCAGGGCCCGCTCCTGAGGAAGGTGGACCACAATATCCCCTCCGGTATGTCCACGTCCGAAGAACAGGAGGCGGATTTCTCGTCCGCCCCGGTGCAATGTCATCCGCTCGGAGAGCGTCGTCGTTGGAGGAGTCGGGACGAGACCCTGTTGCCCTTCGGCGTAACCAGGTTGAGCCGACATCATTTCCTGGAAGCCCTGATAGGTTCGCCCGACGGATTCACCGCTGGCGAGCATCTCTCTCGTGAACTCGTGCCCGATGACCTCCACTTCACCCGGATAGATCTGGTTTCCATGAGCGTGGTCAAAGTGGAAGTGAGTATTGACCACATACCGGACCGGTTTGTCCGTGATCTCACGCAACTCGTCCAGGAGAGCGGAAGCCGCAGCGGGTGAGATGTGGGAGTCGACGAGGAGCACGTCATCGTCATTGATGATCACGGCGGCGTTCGAGCCTACCGCCACATTGCCAGTGCCCCGGGCCTGATAGACACCCTCCATGACCTCTTCGAACTCGAATGCCGCGCCTTCAAAGTCGGAGCCAGGTACTGAGCCTGCAGAATCACCAGCGAAGTCGGGTGACTGACAGCCCACGATAAAGGCGAGGCCAAGCGTTGCGAGACATCTCATGATGAGGCTCCGGGGAATCCGATGAATGGATCGGAATACTGGAGTCGCAGCTTATCGTCCGCCAGTACGCAGCCAGCTGAGTCGCGCCGACTGGTGCCGTTTCTCATCGGGTCGCAGCATTTCGGATGCGCCACGGGCCATGACGTCTCTGGCTCCTA
>MDTE01140575.1_pt1 | contig 11351 bp, 7 predicted proteins | sample 811231 | NCBI WGS metagenome assembly MDTE01 (sample SAMN05326651, study PRJNA326480) | marine metagenome | isolation source: seawater | place: Indian Ocean: Red Sea | collected 2010
CCAACTGCGCTAAGGCCGTGACCACCGGCCCCCCCACCTGGATCCGATCAACTCGTATCTCCTCCTTCGTATCCGGGTCCGGAAGGCGCCTGAGAAAGACCTGGTGATCCACCACCACCGTCCCCATCCCCAGGATCGGTTTCAGGGGCGCCGGTGGATCTGGAAATACGGCCATGGACATCCCCCAGTCTAAGATTCCGAACCACGGGATTCAATCACCGACCGTCCATCCCTTCCCCAGATCAGGGGTGAAAATCTTCAGGACGGGCTGCCGGTCGGGATCCCCTCGGTTCATCGTACAATTACGACATTCTCACCTGGCACGAGGCCGAAACCCTGCTCATTCCTATTTCGTGAATGAAAGAAGTTCAACGATGACCTTCTCCTCACAACAACAACAAACGGGGTAATCCCATTCAATGATGAACCAAAAAAGAAGAACGAAAATGACCATGAAAAGATCAACCAACCAACCAGCGGTTTGCACACTCATCACCACCGCGCTGCTCACTGCATCGCTCCAAACTTGGGCCCAAGCTCCCAGCCCGGAAGGTGATCCATCCGATCGACGAGCCCGTTTCTTGGAGCGCTACGACCTCGATGGCGACGGAAACGTGACGCCCGAGGAAATCCGAGAGGTTCGCGCTCAAGCCGCGGCCGAACGGGTGGCCCACTTCATTGAGAAACACGACCTCAATCAGGATGGAATCATCACCCCGGATGAGCTGGTGATGGCGGCCACCGAAAAAGCCGCCGAAAAACAAAGCGAGCTCTTGGTAAAATTCGACCTGAATAGCGACGGGACGATCACCACAGTCGAATCCCTGAGCGTTCACGAAGAAAGGGTCGAGGAGCACATTGCTAAAATCCTAGAACGGATCAACAACCCCGACCCCAACCAGGGCGACAATGCTCCCGAAGGTCGACAGCGCCGCGAAAACCGTCCCCCGCTTGACCTCGACGGCGATGGAACGGTCACTGAGGAGGAAGCCCTGGTCGCCGGCGCCACCCGGGTCCTCGAACTTCAAGCCAAATTCAACGAACGGTTCGACACCAACGGGGACGGAGTGATCACCGAAAGTGAGATCAGCACCCTGAGCGATACCGCGATTATGGAACGGGTGGAAGCGCTCTTGGCCAAACTGGATGCCAACGAGGACGGCCAAATCACGGCGGACGAAGTGGCGGAGAGCCGACCTGGCCGAAAAGGAAAGCGAGGGGGTGAGGAGGGCAATCGAGGTCCGCGCCGCGGCCCGCGACAAGGCAACCAGATCCAGGCCGACCCAGGCAACGGGCAAGTCAATCCCTCGGCGGCTCCGCAACGCCAACAGCGCCCTCAAGGTCGACGGGGCGGTACGCGACAGGGCAACCAGGTTCAGGCCGACCAAGGCAACGGGCAGGTCAATCCCTCGGCGGCCCCGAAACGCCAACAGCGCCCTCAAGGTCGACAGGGCGGTCCGCGCCGAGGTCGCTGATCTGACCGGAGGTCCATTCCAGTTCCGTGAACAAGCCAGGGTCACCTGGCTTGTTTTCTTGATGGTAACCCCTCCCCCCGGCCACCCCACCCTATGGCGTCAACAAATCCACCTTGAGATGGTCATAGCGAATCGGCTGACCGGAAAAGGGATGTCCCCAGATTGAGGCCTTGCCGCGCGGAGGAGCATCCTGGTGCTCCAGCACCACAAGCCATCCCTCTGGAGGATCGGCGTCGCCCTCCCACACCTTCGCCCGGACCCTCCACCTACCATCGGATTGGGGGGCCGCTTGCAGGAGCAAATGCACCCAAACGTCACCCTTCCAGCGAAAACCGACCGATGCCAAGGGTTCATCTCCCCGCAGAATCTCCAAGGTTCGCTTGTTTCCACTCACCAAGGCGCGAAACCCGCCCAATCCATTCACGCCCACGCCAAAGGCAGGCGCTAAGCGACCCTTTGACCGAGAGAAAACGGACACTTGAATCTGATTCCCCTCTCGGATACTAGGGCCGAACAGGGCCCCGAAATTATCGAGCGGGGCTCCCGGCAGTTCCAGGACCCGGTTGGGGCCATCCTTCACCACGGTAAAGGCCCCATCAAGGACCAAGAAATCAGCGGGCTCTTCACCCAGCGGAACCGTCGTGAAATCATTCTGGTAGACCGTTTCCGCTCGACCCATCACCAGTGGAATCAAGAGCGCAATCAGCCAGCAATTACGCAAGCCTTGGGTCACATCAGGGTCCTTCATTCGCGATCCCTATCAATCGTTCCTCAAGGCCCGGAGCAGGTCACCGCGCATCGCGGTCAGGGTCGCCAACCAGGTCCATATCAATCCACTGGCAAAAACCGCGATGAGCGTTCCCCCCAAAGAGCGGTAGGGAATCTCAGCCCCCGGGGAAAGCAACGCCGGCAAGACCGCTATGAGCGCGGCGATGATCCCAATCAGCAGCCCGAGAACCAACAATGCCGCGTGCTCTGCCAACACCATCCGGCGTAGGGCCTTGGGTTGGAATCCCACCGCCCGCAAGAGAGCGAGTTCCCCCCGTCGCTCCCATATGTTTCGCAAGACCACCACGCCAAGTCCCAGGCTTCCGAGGATCAAACCGAGGCCCCCGAGAAGCTGAAAGGTGGAGAGGTAGGTATTTTGGACGGCATTGAAGTCGGCCATTCGTTGCACCGTCGGAACCAATTCCATGCCTATATTCCGAAACGCTCGGCCGAGGGCGGTCGCCACCTCCTCTTGTTGTTCGAAGGGGCCGTCGATCAAAAAGGCCTGATAACCCTCGGCATGAGGAAATCGTTCAACGAAATAGTCTTCCGCGATGAAAAGGTTTCCCTGCAAAACGGAATTGGCGACGCCCCCCACCAGGACGAGATCGAACTCGTTGCCCTGTCCATCGGTATACTGAAGCGTATCACCAATCTGTTTTCCCATTGCCCACAACATCGAATTCTGATCAGCGATTGCCGGAATCGCTCCATCGGATCGTTGATCATTCAGCAGCAGCCATGGGTTGGCCGCATCGGACTGGCTCCGATCGACGGAGGCAAAAGTAAAGGCGTTTCGATAAGCAAGCTCGGCGGGATTGACCCCGAGCAGCCTCGGACGTTGAGCCCGATTGAGATTCAGACAACTAGCATCCTCTCCCGGGAGCACCCGCAACGACACAAAACTCACCTCCGAGAGCACCTCGTCATCGAGAAGAAAAAAGTCGCGCCCGTCCGGGCGATTCAAGTCGCGGGTCACTGCCTCGCTGGTCTGCCCCCAGAACAGGAATCCCCCCGTCCCCGAGCCACGCTCCCGAGAACCCTTGAGGGCATCCAACTTGTTGGCACCGACCGAGACCACCAAGAAACTGCCGCACGCCAGTAATCCAATCGTCGCCACGCTTCGTTTGATCCGGCGGGAACTGCCTCGGATGCCCATGGCGACCAGACTCAGCGATGGGGCCAGACTCCCCGACGCCCTCGAGCGAATCAGCCAGGAAGCCCCCATCACGCCGGCCATCAACAGAAGCCCCCCCGCCCCAAAGAAGAGCCCAGCGGCGCTACTGCCGTCCGCCCCCAAGGCCCCGCCGACGAGCGCCAGGGCGCCCAGAAAAAACACCAGGGCAAAGCCCAAGCGCCTGCCTGCCCCGGCCGATCCCGATTCGCCGACCCCATCCCCTCCACCGTGGAGCAACACCCGAGCCGGTAAGGCGGTCTGCTTACGGGATCCCAACCAAATGGTAAACCACGCCACCAACAGCCCTCCCAGAGCACCCCCCACTAAGGTTCCATTCTGAGAATGATACTCAAGCGTGGCACTCCCCGTCGCGCTCCTCCAAATCGTGGTCAATCCGTAGAGCATCGCCCGCGCATAAACCACTCCCAATACAGCCCCCAGAATCGCTCCGACCGCTGCCAAGGCCCCGCCCTCATAATAGAAGAAACGCTTCACCAATCCCGGGTGAAAGCCTAAGGACAGGAGGATGCCCGCCTCCGACGTGCGCTGCTCCATGCTGAACTGAAACAACAGACTCATCAGAATCAGGGCCGCCAGAATGAGGAAGAAACTAAATCCGATGAAAAGCCCTCCGAAATCCTGGGCCTGATCAACCGACTGCATGGCTTCCTTCCGAACCGGATAGAAAGAAAGCCCCAATCCGCTCGGAGGCAATGCGTCCGCCAGTCGCTTGGTCAGAGCGTCCCGATCGGAGGGATCGGTGGCAAATCGCATCGCCGTCAGATTTCCAAAGCGATTGGCCCACATGGAGGCGCCCGCTTTCTCCGTCACAAAGGCCTTGGGGGTACCCCGATGATTCTCCCAATAGGCATTGTCCTCATCGCGGATTTGATCCAAATCGATTGGGAATCCCGTGTCCCAATCCCGGCAGTTTTCAGCATCCTTGAGACCCGGAAAATCGGGCATCAGGTTCGGGTCCAAATACTGACCCTCTAACGGGACAACCGACTTCACGGTCAAGGTCGATTCCTTCCGCAGCAACTCGCGGCCGAGTCCCATTGCGAAATAGCGAAGATCGACCGTGTCCCCCGGGCCGGCCCGAAGGTCATCGGCAAGCCACTGGTTGAGAATGATTTCGTCATCAGCCAGATCCTCGGGGACCAGAGGTGCCGAGCTTGCCGCGACCATTGAATAGGGATTGATCCGCTCTCCCACCTGAATCTCATTCACGAAGTAGGTCAGCACGCCCTGCACGTCGGGCTCGATGGCTCTGACCGAATCCACGATGAATGGATCCAAGAAAACCCGGCTCGAACGTAACTCGAGCGCCGTATCGGACGCCACGGACTTGAGTTCAAGCTGGGCATCCGACAGGGTCCAATGGGACGCCATCGCGTTCATCAACCCATCGGCATCGACCACTGAATCTCCGGATCCGACCAGCAGCAAATTCGCCCCGCCCGTCTGCTCAATTCGATCCTGTAACGCCTCCCGATTCACAAACGCGTTCAAGGGAGGAATCTGACTGGCCTGTAAACTAAACCGCCCGAACTGCGGGTCCCCCAGGATTCCCTTCACAACCAACCGCAAGGCCACCGAGGTGTCCTCCTCCGGCGAAAGCGGTGCCTCACGAGAGAGATTCGAAGGCTTCGGAACCCGGAACAGAATGGTCTCCCCGGCCGACGCATTCAACTGTCGGGCCAATGGCTCATTCAACAAGACCTCCCCCGCCTGAAGGGGTTCCATTGGTTCCGGAACCTGGGCCAAGGTCCAAAAATCATTCGCCACGCCCAGGACATTGACCTGATTGGCTCGCGCCGCCCCTCCATCGCGACTCGCGGTTCCCAGTAGCACCATCGCCGCCGCCACTTCGCGATCCAGGTCCTCCTGAATCCATTCCGCCAAACGATCACGGAAAATCCGGTCGTTGGCCACCAAGGCAAACTCGACCGAACCCAAGCGCGCCAATGCCATGGCTCGAAGACTCCCCCGAACCGAATCGCCCACCGTCAAGGCCCCCACGAGGACCGCGCAGGCGACCACCGCGCCGCCCACCGTCGCAACATGCGACTTCGCGTAGAAGCGTAAACTACGTTTGACGAGATCCCAGAATTGCATGTCCCAAGAGGTTAGGAGCGTCGGAACTCAATTTAGCGTTCCTCCACCGGGAGACGCCCATCCTTCAGTTCAAATCGTCGGGTCATCCGATCCGCCAAGCCCATGGCGTGGGTCACGACAACCAAGGTCACCTTTTCATCCCGATTCAATTCGAGCAGAAGGTCGATCAACGCTTGCGCGGACTGCTGATCCAACGCACCGGTGGGTTCGTCCGCCAAGAGTAGTTTTGGCCGGTTAATCAGTGCCCGAACCACAGCAACCCGCTGACATTCGCCTCCGGACAATTGTCCCGGACGGTGCCCCATCCGATGATCAAGCCCGACTCGCTTCAGCAATTCCGGAGCCCGTTCCCGGGCGGCGGCCTGCACTCGGGGGTCACGGGACGCCAAGGTCGGTAACAAGACGTTCTCAAGCACCGTGCATTGAGGCAAGAGATGATGACTCTGAAAGACAAATCCGATCCTCTGATTGCGGAACGCGGCCAACGCAACCTCGTCCATGCCACCGACCGATTCACCGTCCACCGTCACCGTTCCTTCGCTCGCCTCATCCAACGTTCCGATAATGTTCAACAACGTACTCTTCCCCGATCCCGAAGGGCCCACCACCGCTACCAATTCTCCCGGCTGAATCACCAAAGAAACCCCCTTTAGCACCGCGACGGGCGCTTCTCCGCGGGAATAAGTTTTGACGACCTCTTGCAGTTGCACCGCTGGCGTGTCCGACGACATCCGCCCACTAAACCGCAAAGCGTTCAGGGAGGCAAAAAATTTCTCTCTTCTGGATGCCCCAGCTGATAGCCTCGTCACAAAATTGGAACCACTCCCATGGACACCCCTTTCCCGCTGATGATGAAACGTCAGGCCAAGATTGCCCTCGCTCTGGCAGGCGTCCTGCTTCTGCTGACAAGCCTCCCCTTCTTCAGCACGGCGGATGAATCCGAGGCATCCCAATCCGAGTCCACCCCAACGACCACCCATACCAATCGGCTCGCCCTGGAGAAATCGCCTTATCTTCTTCAACACGCTTACAACCCCGTGGACTGGTATCCCTGGGGCCAAGAGGCATTCGACAAAGCAAAAGCTGAGAATAAGCTGATCTTTCTATCCGTCGGCTATTCCACCTGTCATTGGTGCCACGTCATGGAACGCGAATCATTCGAGAACGAGGAGATCGCCGCGATCATGAATCAAGAGTTTGTCTGCGTGAAGGTCGACCGCGAGGAACGCCCCGATGTGGACCGTGTCTACATGACCTTCGTCCAAGCCACCACGGGAAGCGGGGGCTGGCCGATGAATGTTTGGCTCACGCCCGACCTGAAACCGGTGGTCGGTGCCACCTACTTTCCCCCGGAAGACAAATTCGGCCGCCCCGGGTTTCCCACCGTACTCAAACAAATCGCCACCGCTTGGGAACTCGATCGAGAATCGCTGGTCAATCGGGGAAACGAGGTCCTGGCGGCCCTGAAGGCGCATTTCGCACCGACATCGAACTCAGACAAGGCCCTGAGCGCCAAATCGCTCGACCCGGCCTACCAGGCAATCGCATCGAGCTACGATTCTGAGCAGGGCGGCTTTGGGGACGCACCCAAATTCCCCCGCCCGGTCACGCTCAACTTTCTCCAACGCTATGCCCAGCAAACGACGGCCCCGTCAGCGGATCGGGAGAAGGCCAAGTCAATGGCCCTCTCCACCCTGCGGAGCATGGCCGCCGGAGGGATGTACGACCACCTTGGCGGCGGCTTTCACCGCTACTCGGTCGACCGGTTCTGGCACGTGCCTCATTTTGAAAAAATGCTCTATGATCAGGCCCAGCTTACGGTGGCCTACCTGGAAGCCTTTCAGGCGACCGGAGACCAACAATATGCCGACGTCGCGCGAGGCATCCTGGGCTATGTCCTTCGGGACATGACCCACGAGGCCGGCGGATTCTATTCGGCCGAGGATGCCGATAGTTTTTTTGAGCATGGGAAACCCGAACACGGCGAAGGGGCCTTCTATGTTTGGTCACACGATGAAATTGCGACCCTCCTCGGCCCGGAAAAGGCCAACCGGTTCAATCAATTCTACGGAGTTGAAGCTTCTGGCAATGCGCCTCCCGGCAGCGATCCCCACAACGAGTTCACCGGAAAGAACATTCTCATCCAACGCCTCACTCTCGGTGAGGCCGCAAAGAAGTTTGGGCAGTCCGAAGCCGCCCTCCGCGGTGAATTGGAGCAGAGCCGAGAGACGCTCTTTGGCGTCCGTGAAAAACGGCCCCGCCCGCATCTCGATGACAAGATCATCACCAGTTGGAACGGGTTGATGATCGGCGCTTTCGCCAAAGCCTATCAGGTCCTCGGTCAACCAGAGTACTTGACCGCCGCCACCGAGGCGGCCTCCTTCGTTCAAGACCATCTCTACCAATCCGATTCTCGAAAGTTGATCCGCAACTATCGCGACGGCGCCAGCGAGATCGGAGGCTTCGTCGATGACTACGCTAACATGATTCAGGGGCTTTTGGACCTCTACGAGGCCTCCTTCAATGTCCAGTGGCTCGAGTGGGCTCGGGCCCTCCAATCCACACAGGACCGGCTCTTTTTTGACGACGACTCTGCGGGCTACTATAGCGCCACCGGCCAAGATCCCAGCATCCTGCTCCGATTGAAGGAAGACTATGACGGCGCGGAACCCTCTCCCAATTCGATTTCTATCCTCAACCTGCTCCGACTCGCTCAGATCACGGCCGATGAATCCCTAGAGAAAAGAGCCCTCGCCACTCTGAGCTACTTCTCCGACAACCTGGCGGCTCAACCCGCCTCTGCGCCCCAGATGCTGGCCGCTTTCACCTTTTCCCTCGCCAAGCCCAAACAGATTGTCTTTGCGGCACGCCGCGACGCCGAGGATTTCAAGAAAATGTTTCAAACCCTCCACAAGACCTTTTTCCCCAACAAAATCGTTCTCCTGGCCGATGGCGGGAAGGGACAAGCCTACCTGGCCAGGAATCTCCCCTTCCTCAAATCGGCTGCCCCACTTGAGAACAAAGCGACCGCATTCGTCTGCGAAGACTTTGTCTGTCAATTACCCACCGCCGATCTCGAGCGATTCAAAACACTCCTTCGCCCTGCTCGCTAGCGGGTCCAGCGGAATCCGATCGGCATCAACCAGGGGGCTCCCTTTGCGAGCCACGACTGAATCCATCCCGAAGAGGACCGGATGAGAGCGAATTGAAGCCAACGAGCGGCGGCCAGGCGCCTCCCGAATCGCTGTCGATGGGCTTGTTGAATCTGCCGACAAACCTCCCCCCAATCCAAGAGATCCCGGGACCAGGCCCCCATCGGACCGGCGGCCAGACGAGCGGACTCCAAGGCCAGCGACATGCCATTTCCAGTGAGCGGAGGAATCATTCCCACAGCGTCTCCGATCTGTACGGAGTGGCCCGGTGCTTGCCGGGAACCTCCCCCGTAGTGAAGGGCCGAAACACTGACAAAGGAATCCTTATCAATCTCCAATCCTTCGATTCGCGATTTTAGCCTGGGAAACAACTCACCCAGAACACGGGTGGGTTGACTCGCCAGATTTCTCAGGGGAAGCGCGTGCGGAATCAGCGCGCACAAGTTGGTTTGACCGGTTTCAATTCGACAGAGGCCCACGTATTGGCGTTGGACAAAGTGCATCTCAAGATCCGCTTCAAGCGGGATCGTTGGAAGATGGAATTTCACCCCAAGCCACGCCCCTGATTCACCCCTTCGTCTTCGCCCGCGAGCATCGACCCAACCCGGTTCCAGAGCGCCACGACGAATCCGTGAGTGGGTCACCAAGGTCCCACCCAGCCCCTCGAATCGATCGGCCAGTGCCGCATCGAGCGTCCAGCGCGAAAGACTCCAAGCCTCGTGAGGGAGAGGAAGCGTCGTTGAAGCGTGTTTGGAAAAGAGAAACTTAACCGTTCGAGCCAAACAAACATGGGAGCCCATCGACCCACCACGCAAGCCGAGCGCATCGAGAATCTCGATGCCCTCCCCGCTGATGAATTCCCCGCAAACCCGGTGTCTGGGATAATGAGAGGCTTCGTGCAAAGATACCGGGACGCCCTGCCGACGCAACAAGATCCCCAGGGCCAACCCCGCCAGTCCTCCCCCCACAATGACGACCGGTCTCATGACTCACCTTTTCCCCGGCTATCCATTCAACCGGGACGCATGGAACCAATGGGAAAACAATCCCTGAGCACGCTCCTGCACTGTCCAATCCGCATGCCGAGGCCAACGTTGAGTTAACTCCCCACCCCGGAATCCAGCCCCAACCGACGTCACCGCGTCGGCCCGGGTGACGGGTCCGCATCCCACCCATCCCACTCGACGGGCGGCCCACAGAGCCCTCCAGGCACGGCGGGGTTCGCAGGCGGCAATCGACCGAGTTCGCGCCTGAAGCCCTTCAAAAAGGGTCTCGAGTTGCCGGTCACGTAAGTGGTGGAGGAAGAGATTGATCCAACAACAGTCAAAATCCGACCGACTCTGCCGCAACCAATCCAGCACATCGGCCGCTTCAATCCGCACTCGCCACCCTGAAGACTCGAGGGCACCGACAATACTCTCGGAAACCGACGGGTGACGGTCCACCATCACCACTTCCCGGCCCTCGCTCGATTCCGGCAAACGAGCCAGCAATTCGTAGAGCAGCCACCCATCCCCCGTTCCCAGATCCAAAACCCGCCGGGGATCGAGCAGTCCCCGGGAAAGCCCCAGTTGTTCGTCAAAGATACGGACATGGCCCATCAGCGCATTCAACCGGCGAAGATCGCGTCGTGACCGGACCGCTCGCGGATCCAAGGCGCTGAGTTCATCCAAAATCTCCGGTTCAATCCTTCGGCTTCGCATGCGTCGACCTCTTCTCCAAGTTTCCATTCGCGCCGTTCGTCACCCGTAACAAGGCTCCATGGCTGGTGAATCCGGCCCCAAAAGAATTGAGCCACCACCATTGTCCAGGGGGCATCACCTCCATGGCACGCTCCAAAACGAACAAGACAAACGGGCTGCTCAGATTGCCGCACTCCTCCAGAACATCCCAGCTTTGCCGAAACAACTCCGGGTCCAGACCAAGCCGACGAGCGATCGCCAGCAGAACCTCGCGCCCCCCCGCGTGGGTGACCCACTGCCCGATCTCCCCCCTCGAAAGCCCAGCTCGATCCAGCACTCGATCCAGCACGGCCTCGGCATGGCCCGCCGCCTTCTCAGGCACCTCCGGCGCCAGGATATTGCGGAGCATTCCTCTACGATGATCGAATCGAAGAAAGTCTCGATCCTCGGCACATAGGGACGTTTCATAATCCACCCACTCCAGTGAAGATCGGTCCTGAGGCGGGGACTTCTCCACCACAACCGCGCCGCCGCCATCTCCAAACAGGCAGGCGCTAATCAGCACACCCGGGTCATCATCCAAGTAGAAGGCGGCACTACACACCTCCACACAAACGGAGAGAACGCGGCGACACTGCCCCCCCGCAAGCAAGGCTCTCGCCGCATTGAGATTAGGAAGTGCCGCCCCGCATCCCTGCCCCACCAAATCAAGCAGCATCGCGCAGCTCGGCAAACCGAGCCGTTCGCTGACATAGCTGGTGAGTCCCGGACACAAATAACCAGTGCAGGTGCTGATGATCAGCCCATCAATATCCAGGCTCTCAAGCCCCCGTCTTGCCAAGGCACGGGTCGCCGCTTCTGTCGCCAACCGAGGCGCATGAGTCAAGAAACGAGCGTGAAGGGCGTCTGGGGTCAAGTCAAAGGCCTCGGAAATCGGATCAAGGGCAAGGCAGCGGTGCGACACCCCATTACGACCCAG
>MDTE01170446.1_pt1 | contig 11351 bp, 10 predicted proteins | sample 811231 | NCBI WGS metagenome assembly MDTE01 (sample SAMN05326651, study PRJNA326480) | marine metagenome | isolation source: seawater | place: Indian Ocean: Red Sea | collected 2010
TAACAGCTATGATGCTTGCTTATCAACCAATAAGATCATTAGCCACAATAAATATGCTTTTCTACCAAGGTGCAACTGGAGCTGAAAGAGTTTTTAATATTATAGATGCTGAACCAAATATAAAAGAGTTGGCTTCTGCTCCAATTTTAAAAATTAAAAAAGGAAGTATAGAATTTAAAAATGTAAGTTTTTCTTACCCAAAAACTGATGCGGAAGCTATAAAAAATATAAATATATCTATCGAAGGAGGTAGCACCGCAGCTTTAGTAGGACACAGTGGGGCTGGAAAAAGTACTATTATAAATCTAATCCCAAGATTCTATGATCCAAACAAGGGATCATTACTTATAGATGATCAAAATATTAATTCTATTTCTCTATCATCCTTAAGGAAAAGTATATCAATGGTTAGTCAAGACATAATATTATTTGACGACACAATTCATGCTAATATAGCTTATGCAAATCTAAATGCATCTGATTCTGAAATTAAAAAAGCATGTGACTTTGCGGCTGCCAGTGATTTTATTGAAAAATTGTCTCAAGGTTACAAAACCCTTATAGGAGAAAATGGTGTTAGATTATCTGGTGGACAAAAGCAAAGAATTTCGATTGCTAGAGCTGTTTTAAAAAATTCTCCAATTATACTTCTTGACGAAGCTACATCATCTTTGGATGCAGAATCTGAAGAGAAAGTTCAAAATGCGATTATAAATTTAACAAAAAACAAAACAACTTTGGTAATTGCTCATAGATTATCTACGATTATGAGAGCTGATAAAATTATTGTAATTAATCAAGGAAAAATCGTAGACATTGGAACCCACAATGAGTTACTAAAAAACTCAATGACCTACAAAAATTTATATAATAAGCAACTTAGCGCATAAATTATGTATTTTTGGTATAAATTTTTAACATACCTTTTTTACCCATTTGCGCCAATTTACTTATATACAAGGGTGCTGAGAAAAAAAGAAGACTCTTCAAGATATAAAGAGAAATTATCTAAAATAAATATTTTAAAGAAAGATGATTTTTTAATTTGGATTCATGTTGCTAGCGTAGGTGAGGCAATGGGTATACTTCCTTTGATCGATAACCTGTTAAAAGAGGAAAAAGTTGAAAAAATACTTATAACTTCCATAACCTTAAGTTCGGCAAATGTTTTAAAAAAAAAATTTATTCAAAACCCAAAAATAATCCATCAATTTTTACCCTTGGATATACCAATATTAATCAAAAAATTTTTAGAACATTGGAAACCAAATTTAGCAATTTTTGTAGAGTCTGAAATTTGGCCAAATTTGATTTTTAAAATTGATGAAAAAAAAATACCTTTATTTTTAATTAACGCGAGAATAACAAAAAAAACTTTTGCTAGATGGAGATTCTTGAAGGGTTTTTCAAAAAAAATATTTGGCAAATTCCACTTGTGTATTTCATCAAATACGGAAACAGAAAATTTTCTTAAAATTTTGGGAGCGCAAAATATAAAAAATTATGGAAATTTAAAATTCTCATCCAACAAGCATAATTCTATTAATAAATTAAATTCTCTTTTTTTAGAAAAAATTAAAAATAGAAAAATTTGGTGCGCAGCAAGCACTCATTCTCCAGAAGAAATTTTATGTGCAAATTTGCATTTGGAATTAAAAAAAAAATATGAAAATATTTTAACAATTATTATTCCGAGGCATATTAATAGAATTGACAAAATCAACAAAGAATTATTAGATTTAAATATAAAGACTGCCGTATATAGTAATTTTGATAAAATAGATGAAAAAACGGATGTATTATTAGTAGACACTTATGGCGATGTCCAAAAATTTTATAATGTTTCAAAAAATGTTTTTTTAGGTAAATCCTTAGTACATTCTTTAAAAACAAATAGTGGACAAAACCCAGTTGAACCAGCTAGGCTCGGCTGTAAAATTTTTCATGGACCAAATATAAGCAACTTTGTTGAAATTTATAATTATTTAAAAAATTTGGGCGTTACCAAAAAGATTAATGATGCGAATGAATTAAATACATCGCTAGTTGAAGAGTTTGAAAAAAATGAAGATAGAGATACGAAAATTAAAGAAAAAATAGATAATTATGGCCAAGATATACTTAATAATGTTATCAAAGAATTAAAAAAATATATAAATAATAATTGATGAATTTTTTTAAACCAAAGTTTTGGGATAAAAACAAAATTACAATTTTTTCTATTTTACTTTTTCCTTTATCCCTAATAATCAAATTATTAATTTTAATAAAACACACGATAACAAAAACACATCGATTTCCTATACCTGTTATTTGTGTTGGAAATATTTATTTAGGTGGTACTGGAAAAACACCTTTGTCTATAGAAATTTTCAATATCTTAAAAAAACTAGGAATGCAACCTGCGTTTATTAGAAAAAAATATGATGCATTTGCAGATGAAGTTGTAATGCAAAAAAAAATTGGACCTATTTTTCAAAACAAAAAAAGAGTTGCTGCCGTTGAACTAGCGATCCAAAATAATGCAAGTGTCGTCATTCTTGATGATGGCTTTCAAGACTCATCTATTAACAAAAATTTTTCAATAATCTGTTTCAATGAAAGGCAATGGATTGGAAATGGTTTAACAATTCCTTCTGGACCATTAAGAGAGGAACTTTCTGCTCTTAAAAGAGCTAACTGTGTTGTTATTAATGGAAAAAGAAATATTGAAATTGAAAAAAAAATACTTAGCAAAAATGAAAAAATAAAAATTTTCTATTCAGCGTACCATGCACAAAATGCTAAAGAATTTAAAAATAAAAAAGTAACAGCGTTTGCTGGAATCGGCAATCCTGTCAATTTTTTTGAACTATTAAAAAAAATCAGTATAAATGCTATAGATGAAATAAAATTCCCTGATCACTATAATTACCCTGAATCAGAACTAAAAAAATTATCACAATTATCGAAAAGAAATGGTTCTATTTTACTTACCACAGAAAAAGACTATTTTAGAATTAAAGAAAATTTTAGACAAAACATAAACTTTATAAAAATTAAAACTGTAATAGAAAATGAAGATAGCTTTTTAAATGAAATTAAAAAAATCATATGAAAATTATAAAATATTTTTTTGAGTTTATAAGTGTAATTTCGTTATTTTGTATATTTAAAATAATAGGATTAAGAAACTCCTCAAATTTAGGAAGTCTGCTTGGTCAACTTATTGGGCCATTTTTTAGATCAAAAAATACAATCAAAGCAAACATTAAAATTGGATTGGGCAATGTTGGTGAAAGTAAAGAAAAGGAAATAATTAATGGAATGTGGTCAAACATTGGAAGAACTTTTGCTGAATATATATTTTTAAAAGATTTTAGATTAAACAAAACTAACTTTGATCATATTAAAATTAATGGCACAACTTACCTAGAAGAAATTAAAAATTCTAATAAACCTGTAGTTTTTTTTTCAGGTCATTTTGCAAATTTTGAACTTATGGCTATGGAGTTAGACAAGTTTGGTATTAAAACGGCAGCAATTTACAGACCTCTGAATAATTTTTTCTTAAATCCTATAATGGAGTATTTTAGAATAAAATTTATATGCCCCAATCAAATTCCAAAAGGAAGACCTGGAATGAGAGAGGTTATAAATAAAGTAAGAAAAGGATATAGTATTGCCTTAATGGTAGACCAGCGCGTTGGTGAGGGACAAAGAGTAAGTTTGTTTAATCACCCTGCTCAAACAACTACTATCCCTGCTCAACTTGCTTTAAAATATGGCTGCAAATTAGTTCCTATTTTTTTGAAAAGGATAGAAAATATTAATTTTGAAATGACTGTATACAAACCTTACGAAATAGAAAAAACAAAAAATTCAGAACAAGATACAAAAAATATCACTCTTAAAATTAATCAAATTATTGAAAAAATGATAATTGAAAATCCAACACAATGGCTCTGGTCTCACAATAGGTGGAAATAAAATTTAATTTTTTAAATTAAGAACTGTTGCTGGATCTAAACGGATTTGAAACCAATTCAGTCTAATATCTAGATGAGCTCCCGTTGATCTCCCGGTTGATCCAACGGTTCCTATCACATCTCCCTGTTTAATTTTTTGACCTTTTTTAACCATTAATGTTTTCATATGCATGTACAATGTCGAAATACCATGTCCATGATCAAATATTAAAGTGCCACCGGTGTAAAATAAATCTGGTTCAGCTAAAGTTACAACTCCATCCAACATAGCTTTAATTTCTGTGCCTTCTTTTGCAGCAAAATCTATGCCGTAATGAGGCCATTTAGGCTTGCCATTTAAAATTCTTTGACTTCCATAAACACCGGTGACAATTGCATTTTCTAAGGGATTTATAAATTTATTTTTAAAAAAAATTAAATCACTATTTATTGCTCTTGCCTCTCCTATCAATTTATTTTCTCTTTTAATTCTTTCGTAAACTTCTTCTGGAGGTGTCACTTTTTTTTCTTCAAGTCCATCTATTCTTTGAATTTTATATTCTCGTTTAAAAACTTTTTTTACAATTTTTTTTTTATTTATTGTTATTACAACATCGTTTTTTCTATCTCTACCTAACCCAAAGGCAAAATAACCGTCAGATGTAACTTTAACTTTTCTATTATCTATAACAACTTTTGAGCCTGGTTCAGTTTTTCCAATAATAAAATGACCCTGAATAAATTTTCCTTTAAAAGTTGCAGCAAAACTTGAGGTTGTAAATAATAGTAAAAAAAGACAAACTAATAATCTCATTTTTTGTTTAATTCCTCATATCTTTGTTGGGCCTCTTTTGGTGAAAAATATGCTTCTTGTAATTCAACATTCCAATACGTTAATTGGTCTATAGGAATATTCTTTCCAGAAACTGCACATACAACATAGTCTCCTGCCTCCAGGATCTCAAAATTATTTGGATTAAATTTAAGTTTTGCTTTATTTCCCTTCATGTATATTTAATCATCGGTATACATATATAATATATGAAATTAGCTGTTATAGGAAGTGGCGGACGAGAACATGCAATCTGTTATAAGCTTAGGCAGTCTCCTAAAATAAAGAGCTTAATATGTATACCTGGCAATGCTGGTACTGGGAAAATTGCAAAGAATATAAAAGAAGATATTTCTAATTTTGAAGCTCTTTACAATGTAATAAAAGAACAAAAAATAGATCTAGTTATAATTGGACCAGAGCAACCTTTAGTTAATGGCCTTGTTGATTTTCTAAATAAAAAAAATATTAAAGTGTTTGGTCCTAGCAAGTTTGCTTCGCAATTAGAGGGTTCAAAAGCGTTTATGAAAAACTTATGCAAAAAAAATAATATTCCTACTGCAAATTTTGGTGTTTTTGATAATTTAGATGAAGCTTCAAATTTTATCAAAAAAAATGGAGCGCCTATAGTTGTAAAAGCTGACGGATTGGCTGCAGGAAAAGGTGTGAGTGTGTGTACATCAGCTGAAGAAGCTTTGAAAAGTACCAAAGAAATTTTAGATGGAAAGTTTAAATCATCAAAAAAGGTAGTTTTGGAAGAATTCTTAGAAGGAGAAGAATTAAGTTATTTTACCATAGTTGATAAAAATTCTTATCTTTTTTTTGGGTCAGCTCAAGATCATAAAAAAGTTGGTGAAAATGATACTGGTCCAAATACTGGTGGAATGGGAGCATATTCTCCAACACCCCTACTTACAAAACAACTTGAAAATAAAATTAAAAAAAAAATTATAGATCCAACTCTTAAAGGAATAAAAAATTTAGGTTATTCTTATGAAGGTTTTCTTTATGCTGGTTTAATGATTAAAAAAGGAGAGCCCTACCTAATTGAATATAATATCAGAATGGGAGATCCAGAATGTCAGGTGCTAATGATGAGATTGAAAACAGATCTTTTTGAAATAATTGATCGTGCAATGAAAAATGAACTTAAAAATTTAAAAATTGAATGGAGTAAGAAAAATTGCATCACTATAGTCCTATGTGCAAATGGCTATCCTTCAAATTATATCAAAAATAGCGAAATTAAAAATTTACAAAATGTTACAATAGATGAAAACAATCAAGTATTTCATGCAGGAACATACTTAAAAGATAACAAAGTTTATTCAAGCGGCGGAAGAGTTTTAAATATTACTTCAGTCTCAGAAAAATTAATCGAAGCCAGAAAGCAATCTTTAGCAAATATTAAAAAAATAAATTGGGAAAGCGGTTTTTACAGAAAAGATATTGGCTGGAGAATAATTAATAATTAAAAAATTATGAGAATAATTGCAGGAAAACTTAAAGGTAACATATTATATGGACCAAAATCCAAGAAGATTCGTCCTTTAAAAGATATGGTAAGGGAAAGTATTTTTAACTTTTTATTACATTCAAAAAAAATTTCATTTCCTTTATGGAAAACGAACATATTAGATCTCTACTCAGGCACAGGATCATTTGGGCTTGAATGTTTATCAAGAGACGCTGATAAAGTTGTATTTATTGAAAAAGAAAAAGAAGCAATAAAAATTTTAAAAAAAAATATTGAAAAATTAAAAATAAAACATTCCACTAAAATATTTTCTGAAGACGTTTTTAATATTATTGAAAAAAATGAAAAAACTATTTTAGAATTTGTCTCTAATTTTAAATTTGATCTAATATTTTGCGATCCACCCTTTAAAAACAAAAATCTAAATGATCTTATTAAATTAATTAAAAAAAAAAATTTGTTAAAAAAAAATGGAATTATAATTCTTCATAGGCATAAAAATAATGACGAAAAATTTCAAGAATGCTTTGAAATAATTGAACAAAGAGTATATGGCTTATCAGAAATAATTTTTGGAAAAATCTTATCTTCTTTGCCTTAAAAACTTTTTAGTTTCATTTTTTACTTCTTCGACTGCTGGTTGATCGTATGGATTCACATTCATTAATTTTGATAAAAGTATTGTCTCTAGTACAAAAAAAGTAAACATATTTCCTAATTCTCTCTCATCATTCCTCCTAAAAACAAAATGTCTATATGGGATTTTTTTTTTAGCAAAAACATTTTTAGTCGCCTCACACTGGGTGCTTATAATTGAATTTACTTCTTTTTTGACGCCCTTTGAAATTGAGCTAAAGAAAGTATAAAATTTATCTTTAGGACCGTCGAGATAAAGCTGAAGAAGACTATGATGATCTTTAGGACATGTTGAAACCGTAGGGAAAATGCCTTTTCCTTTTTTCCCTAAACTTTCTCCAACAAGCTGTTGGTACCAAAAACATAAATCATTTAAACGTGAATCGTAATTTAACATTATGGAATTTCTTATTCCTTTTTGATTTAAAGTGTAGATAAAAGCAACGCTATTCATCAATGATTTTAAAAAAATTTTATTACTTATTAATTTTTTTAAATTTTTAAACTTTGCTATATTTAAATTCATTAAGGCCGCTGGAAACATTCCTACTTCGGATAGAACTGAATATCTTCCACCAATAAAATTATTATGCTCAATAATTTCTGCATTTAGTTTATGACCAATTTCAATTAGAGCGCTGTCATTCATCTCTGTTATAAGTACTAGTTTATTTTTAATTAAAGATTTTGAAAAAAAATTATTTAGATTAGTAATAGTTTCAATAGTATTTCCTGATTTGGATACCACTATAAAACATGAATTTTTTAAATTTGTTATCTTTTTAAATTGACTAAATAAATTTAAATCCAAATTATCAAAAAAAAAAACATTTTTTTTTATTTTTTTTTTTAAAAACGAATAAATCGCTTTTGTGCCTAAAATTGAACCGCCCATTCCGAAAATAACAATATTAGTGTACTTTGAAAATTTTTTAACTGTAGTTTTTGAAAAATTAAATTCATAATTGTTATCGTATGATTCCAGTAGCGGAATTTCAAAATTTTTTAAATCTAGAAAAAAAGAATTAAATGCTTTTTTTGTTTTTATAATATTTTTTTTATATTCTTTAGAATTAACAATATTTCCTTTGAACATGTTATTTTGATTCGATTTTTCTTATTATTGATTCTTCTAAAGAACCCGATGATAAGGTTGCGTCTTCTATTGATGTTTCTAAGTCTTTTTCAAATATTTTGAATTCTTCTGATGCGGTCATTTTTTCGTCTGGGTTAGGAAGATTTTCGTAATCCGGAGGTAAAATTAAAGGATCTTTTTTTTTTACTAAAAATTCATCATTTGACTGTCGTTTTTCTCCGGTTATACCGCGTTTTACAGAACCTAAAGTATCGCATGACGCGGTAAATAAAATTATTAACATCAAGTATGCAATTTTTTTAAGCATTGTTAGAAATTTTATCTTTCTTTAATATTTCAACTGCAATAAGACCAATTATACCTATAGTTATAAAAATATCAGCAAGATTAAATATAAACCAATGATAATTGCCCCAATGCAAATCGATAAAATCTGGTACAGCGTAATAGTAAATCCTATCAAATAAATTTCCCAAAGCTCCTCCTATAATCAAAGCCAATAAGTAGCTATAAATGCCCTTGGATTTTAAAAGAAAATACACAAGGCCAATATTAACTAATACTATTATTGTGGTAACAATATGATAATAAATACTACTCTCTAAACTTACTAAACCAAATCCTATTCCAGTGTTCCATACTAAATAAAAATTTAAAAAAGGAAGAATGTAAAAATCAATATCAATTCCTGAAGATTGCAGGTTTATTAAATATATTTTGGATAATCTATCAGCAGCAAATATGGTTAAAATTATAAGAATTTTTTTCATAAAAATTTAATTATTTTTACTGCACCTTATGCAAGGACCGGAAAAAATCTTCCAGCATCTTGGACATTTTTTTCCTTCTGCCTTTTTAACTAAAACACCAATATTTTCTATATCTTCTAATTTAAAAGTATTTTTATCTTCTTCAACAAATTCTTTTGCTATAGCTTTTGAAGTTATAAAACTTTCTGCCAAATCAAAATCTTTTGCTATTTTTAAGTAATCTTTTTTTAAATACACTTCTACGTCAGCTTCTAAACTTGATCCGATCTCTTTGCTAGACCTTTTAACTTCTATTGCTGCATTGACTACTTTTCTAATTATTTTAAACTTCTCCCACTTTTGAAACAATTTTTCATTTTTCCAAGCACCAGGAATTTTTGGAAAAACTTGCAAATGCACGCTGGAGTTTTTTCCTTGGTTAATTATTTGAAAAATTTCTTCTGTAGTAAAAGATAAAATTGGAGCAAACCATTTCAATAATATATCTAAAATTAATCCAAGCAAACTTATAGAGGCTTGTCTTTTTTTTGATGATAAATTATCACAATACAACGTGTCTTTTCTGATATCGAAATAAAATGCTGACAATTCCAAAGAGCAAAAATTTGCTAATTCCTTATAAAGTTTGTGAAAATTATATTCTTTAAAATAAACTTCAAAATTTTTATTTAACAAATATATTTGATGCAAAATTAAACGTTCTAATTCAGGCCATTTCTCAACTTCTTTTGAATTTATATCAAAACCAATTTTTTTATCTTTTAAATTTCCTAACAAAAACCTGAATGTATTTCTGATTTTTCTATATGACTCTGCGTGTTGCTCTAAAATAGAATAATCTAATTTTAAATCTTCTGCATAATCAGATGCCGCTACCCAAGTTCGTAATATGTCTGCTCCATATTTTTTCAAAATATCTTCAGGTGCAATTATATTTCCTGTTGATTTCGACATCTTTAAACCCTTTCCATCAACCACAAAACCATGAGTAAGAATACTTTTAAATGGTGCTTTGCCCCTGGTTCCACAGGATTCCAATAAAGAAGAATGAAACCAGCCTCTGTGTTGATCTGAACCTTCTAAATACATTGATGCAGGCCAATGCAAATCTTTTCTTTTTTCAAGGACATAACTATGAGTGGCTCCACTATCAAACCAAACTTCCACTATGTCATTAGATTTTATGTAATCATCTTTACTATATTTTTTTCCTAAAAATTTTTGAGGATCATCTGTAAACCAACAGTCTGCACCTTCTTTTTCAAATATGCTTGCAATATTTTCTATTACATTTAAATCTTTTAAAGGTTCTTTTGTTTTTTTTGAAACAAACAGAGGCAGCGGAACTCCCCAAATTCTTTGCCTAGATATACACCAGTCTGGTCTAGTTTCGATCATAGATCTAATTCTATCTCTTCCTCTTTCAGGATAAAAATCTGTATCATCAATTGCTTTGAGTGCCTTTTTTCTCAAATCCTTTTTTTCCATAGAAATAAACCATTGGGATGTTGCTCTATGAACTAAGGGAGCTTTGGATCTCCAGGAATGAGGATAACTGTGAGTAAGCTTGCCATTTGCTAATAGCTTTTTACATGACTTAAGATTTTCAATTACTACTTGATCGGCTTTAAAAATATGAATCCCTTCAAATTTTTTAATATGCTTAGTATATTTTCCATCATCATCTATGGTGTCTAATGATTTAATTCCGTGTTTTAAGCACAAATTAAAATCGTCAGGACCGTGACTTGGGGCGCAGTGAACTATGCCTGTTCCTTGTTCAAGTGTAACAAAATTTGCTTCTAACATTGGAACGTCATACTGATATCCTAATTTTTCAAAAGGATGAGAACAAATTGTTTCCTCAAAATCTTTTCCTTTAATTTCTTTTATTAATTTATGATTTTCTATTTCGCATTCTTTTAAAACCTGATCAAGAAGTTGTGTTGCAACTACTATTTTTTTGTTATTAAAGTTTTCTAATTTAGAGTTAATTTCAATAATTGAATAATTTAAATTTTTGTTGTATGCCAAAGCTTTATTAGCAGGTATAGTCCAAGGTGTTGTTGTCCATATAATAATTTCAGTATCTTTTAATAAATTGTTTTTTGAAGTTTTAACTTTAAAGCCCACATGTATTGTATTTGAAGTATGGTCTTTGTATTCAACCTCAGCATCAGCTAAAGCTGTTTTTTCTACCGTTGACCATAGAACAGGCTTGTAACCCTTGTATAAACTTCCATCCAACAAAAATTTTCCTAATTCTCTTACAATCTGAGCTTCAGCATCAAAACTCATCGTAGAATAATAATTTTTCCAGTCTCCCTCGACGCCCAATCTTCTAAATTCTTTAATGTGTATTTTAATCCATTTTTCTGCAAACTCTCTACATTCTAATCTAAAATCTTTTATTGGAACTTGATCTTTATCTTTTTTATTTTTTTTATATTGTTCTTCTATTTTCCACTCGATAGGTAATCCATGGCAATCCCATCCTGGTACGTATACTGAGTCTTTTCCATCCATTTGATGAAATTTAGTAATTATATCTTTTAATATTTTATTTAAAGCAGTTCCCATATGGATGTTTCCA
>MDTE01199848.1_pt1 | contig 11351 bp, 8 predicted proteins | sample 811231 | NCBI WGS metagenome assembly MDTE01 (sample SAMN05326651, study PRJNA326480) | marine metagenome | isolation source: seawater | place: Indian Ocean: Red Sea | collected 2010
ATCCTTTGATGACCGATTTGAGGATGCGCAGCGTCGTGCTCTCGCCCGGTGTCATGTTCCCCATGGCTCGCATGTCCTCGAATTCAGCCCAGGCTTCACCCAAGCGCCCTTCGGCCCACGCGTCGAGGAACCACGGATGAATGTAGGAAGAACGGCAGACGGTTCGGGTGTTGCCAAGGTTGGCAGCCACGGTGTCGATGACGGCCAGCATGGCCTTGTTGCGACCGGTATCGGTCGTGGGGACGTCCCAGTCGCCTTCCGACCACAATTTGTCCATGGACTCCACCGAGGGAATGGATTTCAGCCATTTTTTCATCTCGGCGGCCGTTCGCTTCGAAGACAAAAACGCCAACCGTTCCGCACAGCGTGAGGTGGCGGCCCACGTTCTGAAGTTCTTGGCGGTGAAGCCCATGCCGCTTGAATCACGGATGTACTGGTTGATGTGTTCGGCCTTGAGGTCCACCTCGTTGCCTGCTTCGGAGATGTACATGAAGAGGTCAGCGTCTTTCGCACCCAGGCGGTTGGTCTTGAGGATCAAATCCACCAAACCGTCGTCTTCGATGGTGATGTGCCAGTCCTTGCCGGACTTCCCCGTGAAGGAAAACACGGCGTCGTGCCGACCCTCGGCATCGTCCCCTTTGATGTGCTTCACGTGCATGGATTTGAGGGTGGTCAGCCCGTAGGATTCGTTGGCCTTGGCGTATTCGTCCGAGCCCACTCGAATGTTGTACAAATCCATCAGACGGACGACCAGGGCGGCCACGGTGTTCAGCGTCATACCGCCCTCTTCCAAGTCCCGAATGACTTGACGTCGCAGGCGAGGGAGCTGAGAGGCAAAATAGACCACGTCGTCGTACTTCATCTCGGTCGTGATCTCGGTCCAGTCGGGGTGGTACCGGTATTGCAGTCGACCTTTGAGGTCTCGACCCGTGGCTTGAATGTGGCCTCGGGGGTTGGGGCAGATCCAGACGTCTTCCCATGCAGGCGGCAAGCCCATGCTGTTCCAACGGGCGATGCGGTCCTCTTCCTCAACCGGTTCACCGTCGGGTGCCAGGTACTGCCATTCCACTTCACCCTCCTCGGTGGCGATGTTTTGACGGGTGACGCCCCGCAACGAGGGGTCGCTTCGAATCAGCGTTGCTCTGCGCAAGGCTTCATCGGCGTCAACCGGCATACTGCGTCCCTTTCCTCAACAGGTCATGAACTTAGGGGCGTTTATGATTGAAGGAAGTCCGGTCCGATGCCCACGTTGACGGTTCCATTGCGGTAGAGCCCCCGGTACATCAGCATCGTTTGGAAGGGCAGCACCACCTCGCCCTCGGTGTTCACGGCGATCAGACCGCCTCGTCCACCGTAGGGTGCCACCTCGTTCAGCACGCGTTCTGCTGCTTCTTTCAAACCCATGTGCTGGTGGTGAACGGCGACCGAGTGGGCCGCAGCGGTCCGAATGAACGCCTCACCTACACCCGTGCAGGACACCGCCACGGCGCCATCAGCCCACGTACCGGCTCCGATGATCGGCGTGTCGCCCACCCTTCCGAGCGGTTTGCCGGTCATCCCGCCGGTGGAGGTGGCGGCTGCAACGTGGCCGTGGACGTCCAAGGCCACGGCACCGACGGTGCCCCATCCATCTTCCTCGCCGTCGTGGTCGAGCAGGGCATCTTCTTCATCGGTGGCGCCGGGTCGCAGCCGCTGCTCTTTCCATTTGTTCCACTGCGCGCGGCGCAGGTCGGTGGCGAACCAAGCCGGGTCAACTTGCTCGAGTCCCCCTCGGTCTGCGTAGGCGTCCCCTGCGTCTCCCGCCAACATCACCGGCCACCCTCGCACCAACAGCCGATGCGCTGCTCGAACGGGATGGCGGGTGGTGGTCAGGCCGACGACCGCACCGGCCGCTTGGTCCTGACCTCGCATGATGCTGGCGTCCATGGTGACCTTGCCGGTTTCGTCCAACACCGACCCTTTTCCAGCGTTAAACAGGGGCTCGTCTTCCATCGCTTCAACGGCGAGGGTGACGGCCTCAAGCGCCGTGAGTTCACCGGCGTTGAGTCGACCTCCAAGGTCGTTGAGCAAGGCCTCCATGCAGGCCACGCGTTGCGGGTCGGCGTCGGTCATGCCGCGCCAAGGCCCGTCGCCTCCTGCACCACCGTGCACGGCGAGGACCACCACGTTTCCACCTCACTCGATGACGGTGCAGCGGATGATTTGCTGAGGTTCAGCGGGGCGGTCGCCGGGGAGTTTCCGACATCGCTCGATGGTGTGAACGACGTCCATGCCTTCCGACACGGCGCCAAAGACGGCGTGGTTGCCGTTGAGCCAGGGGGTTGGCACCGTCGTGAGGAAGAATTGCGAGCCACCGGTGTTCCGGCCGGCGTTGGCCATGGAGAGCACACCCGGCTTGTCGTGCTTCAGGGCAAGGGCGGAGGGCTCGCAGGGAATTTGCCAGCCGGGACCACCGGTGCCGGCTCGGCGAGCCATGGGGTCTTTCGAGTGCGGGCAGCCGCCCTGAATCATGAAGTCCTCGATCACACGATGGAAGTGAAGTCCGTCGTAGTGGCCCATCTTGACCAGTTTGACGAAATTGGCGACGGTGTCGGGGGCACTGCCGTGGAAGAGGTCGATGGTGATGTTGCCTGCGCTGGTTTCCATGAGAACTTGCATGCTTGAACCACGGACCGGCACTTCAAGAGGATTTGCCTCGTCTGCACGGATGCACAAGTTGATATTTAACAGTCCCCAAAAAGAACCATGACCAACCCCATTGACATTCCTTTCACCACCATGGACGGCACCACGACCACGCTTCGAGAACTCGGCGGCCGCCGGTGGTTGGTGGTGAACGTCGCCAGCGCATGCGGTGCAACCCCCCAGTACGCTGGGCTTCAAGCCCTTCACGAGGCGCACGACGACCTGACCGTGGTTGGCTTTCCTTGCAACCAGTTCGGCGGTCAAGAGCCAGGAACGCACGCAGAAATTTGCGACTTCACGTCCTCCAACTACAACGTCTCTTTTCCGCTGATGGCCAAAGGCGACGTCAACGGACCATCTCGGATGGCCCTGTACGAGGCCCTCTGCACGACGGCTGATGCCGACGGCCGCACGGGCGACGTTCGATGGAATTTTGAGAAATTCATCGTTGACGAAGACGGGGCTGTTCAGCGTTTCTCTTCCGGCACCAAGCCAGATGCGCTGGGCCTCTGATCACGGTTGTTTGTAGCGACGCTCCTTCAAATCGTTTTGATAGCGTTCTCCGAAGGACGCACCGTGTTCAGCGATCCACGTGGAAAACCGTCGCGTGCCGACCGGCGCGGCATCGGATGCCATCAGTCCCTGACGCAGCCCCTTGATTTCGGCTCGCGTGATGACGTCGTCGCGCAGGAACACGCCAAGCATGCGACCAAACAACCACCCGAACATCGGTGGCATGGGGAGAATGGCTCGCTTCAGGCCCATGGCCTTCACCATGTGACGAATGTAGTCCTTGTAGCGAAAGGTTTCGGGACCCGTGACATCAACCACGGTGTTCTCCTCCAACCGCCCCTGTGCGATGGCCACTTCCGCCACGTCTTCAACGTGAACCGGTTGGATGGGGTAGTTTCCAAAACCAAACACCCCGAACACCGGGAAGCGCCTCAGCATCCAAGCGATGTTGTTGATGAGCACGTTTCGATGACCGCCAAACAGCACGGTGGGCCGGAGGATGGCGTAGGACAGCCCCGACGCCTTGAGCATGGCTTCCACCTTGACCTTGCCTTCGAAGTAGGTCCAGTTGGGGGCTTTGGTCGGGTTGGCGACGGAGAAGTGCACCACGCGTTTGACGCCCGCCAGCTTGGCGGCCTCAAACAAACGCCGTGTGTTCTCCACCGCCGTGTTGTGGGCAAAGCGGTGCTCTTTCTTGTTGTAGCGAACCCAGTAGGTGTTGTACAGCACTTCGGCCCCGCGCAACGACGCCACCAGCCGGTCCATGTCGTCAAAGTCCAACCCGTGGACTTCGACGCGTCCGTTGAACGGGTCGTCCCTGCCCACGGCGTTGGTCAGGGTTCGGACGTGGACGTCTTCGTCGAGGAGGTGATGCGCCACCCACCTTCCGGAATAGCCGAACGCACCGGTCACGACGTGAAGCGGCCGGTCCATGGCGGTATATTGGCCCCAGGAACATCAATCCAGCGATGCCTTCGCCCCGTCATGCCTCGGTTGGCGACCGGAGGGCTCGTATCATCAGCCCCATGAGCGCAAGTTCGCAGATCTTTGCCGTGAGGCCCAACCGGTCCTCGAAAATCATGTGCGGGTCGTGGGTGCTGACGAAATAACCGACAAACATGGCAGCGGTCACGCCGCAAAGGCCCAGCAGGGCCAAACGCTCCCGTTGCACAGGAAGTTCAACGACCACCAGGACCGCCAGCAGGCCAAGGACGCCAACCCCCCCCCAGGAGCAGCAACCTGTCATCGAACCCGAGGATGAGGTGGATGAGGCCGGTGTACGTGGCCAGTCCCACCATCAGCGGGGAAAGGCTGGTTGAACGGATGTTGAACAGCACACTTGTCGCTTGCATGGCGGCCAGACCACCCACCAGCGAGAACAGCAGGGTCTGGCCAGTGGTTAGGCCGACCTCCAAACCGTTGCTGCTCTCTCCGCCGTGAGCCGAGACGGTGGTCAAGCACCCAAGCAAAAACAGGGTGGGCATGAGGAGGTTGAATCGCATGCATTGACAATCCCATGGAGATATAAAAAATCAACACGACGGACCTGCGTTGACCCTCGGTGTTCATAACAAGTCGGCTTGGAGGGTGGCATGGAACGGTTGGTCCGCTGACGAGGGTCGCGGGGTGTTCGTCCTTGAGGCAGCCACATGTCAACCTTCACTGAACTTCACCTCGACGACCGAATTTTGGAGGCCCTTGACGGTGAGGGCTACCGCACGCCAACCCCGGTCCAATCCGAAACCATTCCCGCCCTCATGGACGGGCGAGACGTACTCGGTATCGCCCAAACGGGCACTGGAAAAACGGCAGCGTTCGCCCTGCCCATCCTCCATCATCTCGCCGCTGAGAAACCGTCCAACGGCCGCCCCATCCGCGCCCTCATGCTCACGCCCACACGGGAACTGGCCGCGCAGATCGGCGACCGCCTCCGCGTGTACGGTCGGCACCTTCCGCTCTATTCCACCGTCATCTTTGGCGGCGTCGGGCAGAGCCCGCAGGTGAAAGCCCTTCGTCGGGGCGTGGACGTGTTGGTGGCCACCCCTGGCCGCTTGCTCGACCTGTACGAGCAGGGGCACGTCGACCTGAGCGAAGTCCAGCATTTCGTGCTCGACGAAGCCGACCGCATGCTCGACATGGGATTCAGCAAGGACGTAGAACGTATTCTCAGGCTCGTTCCGCGCAAGCGACAGAACCTGATGTTCAGTGCGACCATGCCCAAAGCCATCGGCGAGTTGGCCAATCAAATGCTGCACCGTCCGGTGCACGTGGACATCAGCCCCGAAGCGCCAACCACGGACCGCATCGAACAGTACGTGGCCTTCGTTCAGAAAGCGGACAAGCGGCAGTTGCTCATCGACCTCCTCGAAGGCCAGATGGTCGCTTGCGGCATCGTGTTCACCCGAACCAAGCACGGTGCTAACCGTCTGGCAAAACAACTCAGCAAGGTGGGGATCCCTTCCGATTCCATCCACGGCGACAAGAGCCAGACCGCAAGGACGCGAGCCCTCGAAGCGTTTCGAAACGGCGACGTCTTCGTTCTCGTGGCCACCGACATCGCCAGTCGAGGCATTGACGTCGAAGACATCACCCACGTCTTCAACTTCGATTTGCCCAACGAGCCCGAGGTCTACATTCACCGCATCGGCCGCACGGCACGCGCCGGACGCGAAGGCTTGGCCTACTCGTTCTGTGATGAAACCGAATCCGGTTATTTGGTCGGCATCCAGCAACTCCTCGGCGAAGAGATCGAGGTTCTCGAGGAGCAGCCTTACCACTTTGAGAAGGCCCGGCCGAAGCCGGGTCAAAAGCCCGGACGAGTCAAGGGTGCACCGGTGGGTGGACGTTCACGCCGCGGCACGGGTCGCGGGAGTAACATGCGGCGCTACAACCGCAGGGGGCCGAACGCCAACGACCGCAGTCGGAAAGGTGGACCACGAGACGGCGACGGGGGTGGAGGTCGAAACACGTCCAAGCGCAAGTCGGGTCAGAAAAGTGGACGCCCCCATCGTCCGTCGGGTGGCAAGCCCCCGCAGCCAAACCGGCATCGCGGGAAGCAGCAAGGGCGCTCAAACGCTTCCAATCGGAACCGGCCAAATCGCTCCAATCGTCGTCAACCTCGTCGCGATGACCGTTCATGAGTTCGTGGCGGAAACATGATGATTTGAGGGGGCCTCATACGAGCCATGGGTTCCGTTTGGGTCATCGATTCAAACTGTTTTATTCACCTCGGTCAGAAAGCGGAGGACGGCTTCGTTGACGATTTAGAAGCGGTCTTGCGGGGCCGGCAGCTGCTGATCACGCCGGGCGTCGAGCAAGAAGTCGCCACGGTTGCTTTGCGTCGGTGTGACGGCCGTCCAAACCTTCTGAAAGCTCTCGATGCCATGCTTCACAGCGTTCCCGTTGACGAAGGCGACGTTCGGGCCTTGGCCCAACGCATCGGTGAATCCGCTGCTCCACAGGACGTCGACCTGTCCCTGATGGTGCTGGCTGACGGCTTGGGTGCTGAAACCGACGGGGTCGTGTTGGTGTCGGACGATTTCAAGATGACCACCACGGCCGAGCGGACCGACCTGCGTTTCGAAACCTGTCCGCCTTCGACCTTCCTTCAGCGGTTGGTGGCGGAGGCGCCCGATGCAGACCGAGACGCCAGGTTCCGGAGCCTTTCCCGTCAGGTTCGTGCAGCGGAGATGAAGTACGCCATCAGCCGCCGTAGCGAATACGACGTCCAGCGAAAACTGACTTGGATGGTGGATTCATTGCTCTCTTCCAGCCACGCGTTGGACCATGACGAAGAGGATGCGGAACGGTTGGAGCGCCGACAAATAGCGGATTTAACCCGCGTGATCCGGGGCTACAAGATCAAACCAAAGCGTTTGGAAGCGCTGGGTGAACTGGCGACCATTTGTGCGCCTGTATCCAAATTGGACGCTCACCTGACCACGCTTCGCATGGAAGCGGACGACCGGCTTTCCGAAGCGATTCAAACCACCTCATCCCTGTTGACCGAGGTCATGGAAGAGGTTGGCATGGGCTTGGCCCCGCTGGGCGAGGAACAAGCGGAACTCGTCCATCGCGCCATGGCCGGCAGCCTCCTGCGCACCGAGTCCGCCCTGGGGTTGATGGCGAGAATGGCCGGGCATCACGAGCACGCTCGACGCCATCTGGCACGCGCGCTTCACTTGGCAACGCTGGTCGACGATGTGGGGTCGGAATGCAAAGCCATGCGACGATTGGGCATGTTGGCCCTCCAGAGCGGTGATGTTGCTCGGGCGTTGAAACTCTTCACCACGTCCGCTGACCAACCGACCACGCGAGCGGACGACAGCGTTCCATCGATGGTGCTGGCCGCCATCGCCTCCTCCCTCGCCGGTGATGCAACCGCAGCAGCGACGTGGGTCGGTAAGGCGTCGGAACACCTGATGGACGACCCCGCCAGCGGTTCGAACATCCTCGAACGTGTCGGTACGGCGCTGTTGGCCATCGACCGACCGGAATTGGCCATTGAGCTGTTCGACGAGGCGATGGAGTGCGCCATGATGGCGAAGGACGATGACAGGTACGAAACGCTCAGCACCCGCATGGTTCAGGCGGAAATGGCGCTGGATGACAGCGAGCGGGAGAACATCCCGGTTTTACGTCGTCTCTTGGACGGGCTCACGCCAGCGGAGCGGGTGCAGCAGCGTTGACCTCGGGGGAGACACCGGCTTCGTAGCGCTTGAAATTCTCGTTGAACATCGAGGCCAACTTGTCGGCGGTGGCGTCGTAAGCCTCCCCGTTGGACCAAGTGGACTTGGGTTGAAGCACCTCGGCAGGAACCCCCGGGCAAGCGGTTGGAATTTCAAAACCAAAGCGCGCATCGGTGACAAATTCAACGTCGTCGAGTTCTCCATCAAGGGCGGCGTTGAGCATGGCTCGGGTGTACTTGATCTTCATTCGGCTTCCTTCGCCGTAAGCGCCGCCGGACCAACCGGTGTTGATGAGCCAGGCCGTGGACCCGTGCTGGGCCATCTTGTCGGAGAGGAGGTCGGCGTAGACGCCGGGGTGCATGGGCATGAAGGGTTCACCAAAGCAAGCCGAAAAGGTGGCTTGGGGCTCTTTGACACCGACTTCTGTACCGGCGACCTTGGCGGTGTAGCCCGAGATGAAGTGATAGGCAGCCTGTGAGGGCGTCAGACGAGAGATGGGCGGGAGAACACCAAAGGCGTCGCAGGTGAGAAAAATCACGTTTTGCGGGTGGCCGCCCTTCGAGTCGGCTGTTCGGTTGTCGATGAATTCGATCGGATAGGACCCTCGAGTGTTTTGGGTCTTGGAGGTGTCGTGGAAATCGGGCACGCCTTCGCTGTCGAGGACGATGTTTTCGAGCACCGTTCCGTGCCGCCGGGTGGTGGCGAAAATGGCGGGCTCATCTTCTTCAGAAAGGTCGATCAGTTTGGCATAGCAGCCGCCTTCAAAGTTGAACACGCCGTTGGCACCCCAACCGTGCTCGTCGTCGCCGATGAGGGCCCGTTTTGGGTCGGCCGACAGTGTGGTTTTCCCGGTGCCCGAGAGGCCGAAAAAGATGGCCGTGTTTTCCCCGGTGGTGTTGGCCGAACAGTGCATGGGCAGGATGCCTTTCTTGGGGAGAATGAGGTTCATCACGGAGAAGATGGATTTCTTGATTTCTCCAGCATAGCGGGTGCCCCCGATGATGACTTCTTTGGCGGCGTAGTTCACGATCACAAAGCATTGCGAATTCAAACCATCGTCCTTGGCATCGGCCTCAAAATGGGGGGCGTGGAGCACGGTGAATTCGGGCTCGTGCTTGGCGAGTTGGTCGGCACCGGGCCGAATGAACATGTTGCGGGCGAAGGTGTTGTGCCAGGCGTTGTGGTTGACCACGCGGATGGGGAGCGCTTCGGAAAAATCGGCGCCGCAGTACAGGTCTTGGACGAAAAGCGCCTCTTGCTTGGACAGGAACTCAACGACCTTGGCGCGCATTCGGTTGAAGGTGTCGAGGTCAGTGGAGACGTTCACGTCGCCCCAGTTGATGTCGCTGGACACCGAAGGCTCGTCCACGATGTACTTGTCGTTGGGCGACCGCCCGGTTCGCTCACCGGTTTCTGTGACCAGCGCGCCGTGGGCGCTCAGCACACCTTCGCCACGCTCGACAGCGAGCGCAACGAGGTCCTTCGCTTCGAGGTTCCAATAGACGGCTCCGCTGGGGGAGATGCCGTGCGATTCGAGGCTACCGGAGGGGGTGCCGTGGGTGCCGCCCATGTCGGCCGTTTCCGCCGCCCCTCTTTGTCCCTTTTGGCTCAACGGCCATCGCTCAACCGTCTTCAAGCGACCTCCGATGACGACGGCTCAGCGGCGTGCCAGAACCGATAGAATTCACCACAAAAGCCTGCACGGGGCGGACAAGTTCATGTTCGGCAAGCCAAGGAGCGATGCATGGAAGGTGCGGAGGATGCCAAGCGTTCCCCCCCTCCAGAAGAGGATGACGTGCTTCGTGAGCAGTCGTTCAAGCGCCCGCAGGGCCTCAACCTTGACGCCTTCATGCTCGCTTCGACCGAGGAGGACCCTGAACCGTCAACCGACCCTGTCCCCGAGGCGACGACCGGCGCTGCGACAGCCGAGCCAGACGTTGCTGTTGGGGACGTCAAATCGTTGTTCACGATGGCGTCCGAATCCACGTCAACGGTTGATTCAACCACGCAGATGGCCGTTCACGGAGAACAGACCATCGGGAAAGGTTTGGCCGTGGCCATGGTCGTGGTGTGGACCGCCATTGGAGCCCTTGTTGGAACGGTGCTGCCACCCGTCATCGGTGGTTTCGGACTGTTTGGCATGGCGGTGGTCGGCCTTTGGCTCGGTGAGCGATGGATTCGACAGGATGCGATGCACCTCCTCGGCATCACCTGGGTCATCATTTCGATGAAACTTCTCTACGGGTTGGCGCTCGATGCATGGCGTTGGGGTTGGTTGGACGGTTTTGGTGTCGCGGAGAGCCAACTCTTGGGCGCGCTGATGCTGGGCTTGGTCGGCATGAACGTGGCGTTGGCGTTTCGTCATGATGAGGATGCCATCGCAGCCCAATCCGCTCTGGTTTTGTTCGCCGTGGGCAGTTCCGCCGGGGCGGTTTACGGCGAGGTGGGCATTGCGGTTCTGATCGTGTTGGCCATGGCCTTGATGCACGGACTTGCACTGCTCCGCGATTCCGGCAACTTGGCGAGCCTCGGCATTTCCATGTCCTACCTTTGGGTTGGTGTTCATGCCCTCTCAAACGATTGGAACATCCTCTCGCTCACCTTGCTGCCCATTGAGAACGATCTGACCCTTTTCCTTCTCCTGAGCGTTGTCACGGCCGCCAATGCGTCCATGGCCGCCGCCTTTGTGCACCACGAAAACTGGTTGAGCCAAGCGGTCCACGCCGTGGGACTGGGCAAACCGGGCTTGTGGGCCGTTTCCGTGTCCTTGGGGATGGTGGGTGCGCTGATGACCATCGCCGCCCACCGCACCGAGTTGGGGTATGCTCTTGCTCAACTCATGCTCCTGACGCTGGCGTTCAGCTCGTCGTACCTGGTGGTTCGTGGGGTGGCGTGGACCAAACTGATGCCGTTCGTCTTGGCGCCCATGCCGTTCCTTATCGCGGGGTTGGCGCTGCTCAACACCAACATCGTCAGCCTCTCGTTTCCCTTCGACCTCACCGAATACTCCGTGTTTGCGCTGGCCGCCACCGGTTTGTGCATCGGGGTGCTCCTCACCCACCAAGCCAACGTTTCCGACCACGTCTTGTGGACCGGCGGTCTGGTGATTGTCACGCTTCTCACGCTCCTGATCCCTGCCGATGACGGTGGGGGGCAGGCTCGCATGTTGCTGATCGCTCAGGGCATTGTTTGGCTGGGGTTGGGCGGCATTGCGGTGCTGCGCCATTCGCCCAGCATCGCCGGCGTGGCCGTGCTGGCGCCCTACGCGTGGCTGCTCGTCTTTGCCACCAATGCAGAGCAGCGGCTCATCAACGCCGACCTTATTCCCATCGTGTTGTCCGAGGTCGATCTTGGCGTCTGGATGGCGTTGCTCGTCCTGCAGCAGGTGGCGGTGAACCATCGTCTGGGCGAAGCCAACCTCAACCTCGCCGGTGGCGTCGCCGGGCTTTCAGAGATGAGTTCACG
>MDTE01178687.1_pt1 | contig 11350 bp, 12 predicted proteins | sample 811231 | NCBI WGS metagenome assembly MDTE01 (sample SAMN05326651, study PRJNA326480) | marine metagenome | isolation source: seawater | place: Indian Ocean: Red Sea | collected 2010
ATGGCAAGGTCCAGGTCAGGGAGTTACAGACAATGGAACAAATGTTTATTTTCATAACGATTTAGAGTTTACAAGTGGTGCTTTTACAGGAATAACTGGAGGTGACATTAGCACTGTAAATGCATTTGCAACAGATTCTTCAGCCTCGAATACCATAGGGAGTTCAACAATAGCTGATTTATTAACAGCAGGAACCAATGTGTATCTGAGAGCAAATCAAGACATTACTATTTCAAATGCAATAACTGCAAATGGGTCATCAGGTGGAAATCTTTCTTTTTTAGCGGGTCGGGACATAACAATTAATGGCAACATAACAACCGCAAATGGTGATTTCACGATGAGAGCCAATACATCAACATCATATGGGGTTGTTAATGCTCAGAGAGGAACTGGGACTGCCGACATATCTAACAATGCGACTATAAATGCTGGGACAGGAACAGTTTCAGCTATTATTGATGCGGGGACTGGTCTTACAAATGACCAGCCAGGAAGCATTTCGCTTGGAACTATAAGTGCTGGATCTATAGTTGCTACAGGCGATTCAGCAACAGGACAGATTACTGGTACTTCATTAACTGCATCGGGTAGTGGGACAGCAATTAATATATCTGGCTTTGATATAGGTGCTATTTCCTCAATAAATACTTCAAGTGGAAACTGGAGACTTTCAAGACTAGCAAATAATAATAGTACTATGAATAATGTTCCTGCTGCAAGTTTCATACAATACAATTACAGCAATGGAGACTCCGTGTTAGGTTCAGGAAACGGAATTTTGCACGGGTATAACCCAGGAGCAATAACAAAAAGCTATGATTATGTAAGGTCAGGTGGTTCTTCACTGGGTTATAAAGCAGTAAAAACATATGACGGGACAACGTCAACATCTGGAGTTACATTTGGAAGTGCAACAGTTGCTGCAGCAAACGGGTTGCCTAACGAGGTAAATGTGTCTCTAAACAGTCCTACACTTAGATATGATTCTAAAGATTTTAATGATAACAATAAAACAATATCAGCTACTAGTGCATACACTATTTCATCGGCAACACATAGTAGGCATGGAACTGTTTATGGATTATCTACCGGAACACAAAATATAAGCAACGCTAGAATTGCTAAAAGAGTTGTTATAGCAAGTGGTTCTCGTCTATATGATGCTACATCAACTGTATCTACATCTGACTTGTCAACACTAGCTGGAACTGTTGGTAATGAAACACTAACCCTTAATGGATCAGGTACGTTGGCTAACGCTAATGTTGGACCTAATAAATCAATTACTCTAGGCTCAATTACTTTAGGTAATGGTTCAAACGGAGGGTTATCAAAAAATTACAGTCTTTCTTCTGGAACTTTAACTGTTGGTAAACGTCCGATCACCTTAAGTGGAAAGAGAACCGAAAAAAGAGGGTCTAGATTTGTAAATGCAAGAGAATTAAAAATTAGAAATCTTATTGATGGAGAAACATTAAGAGTATCTGGAAATGGAACTATCCCAAATACAAGTTTAAAAACTCATACACTTACTGTTGATAATTTTACAATAAGGGACAGTTCTGCTTCAGCTTCTAATTACACGCTTGTTGGAGGAAATCATACATTTCAAATTGACTTGTCTAAGAAGAAAATAGTTTTAGATAAGTTAGAGACATTTAAAAAAAGTGGTAAAAAGTTAATGCCGAAAATGGTGGCGGCTAGAGCAGCTCCAGCGATTTCTGTGGCTGCACCAAGACCAACAAGAGCAGGTGGTGGTGGTGGTCCTTCAGGATCAGGACTAGTTGGAGGAACAAGTCCCGCTGGTGGAGGAGGTAATTCATCTTCAGGAGCCTCTTCGTCTGGTGTAACTGGAAATTCAGCAGGCTCATCTGATAGTGGCGGAACATCTGAAAGTGGTGAAGGAGAAAGTGAAAGCGGAGCTTCCAGCGATGACAGGAATGTTGACGCAATTTAATATTATGTTACTAGGAAATTTTTTTAAGTAAGCTTTTCCAAACAATTCCGGCTAAATTTTTCTTTTCTAGCCTGCTAATTTGAACAAGTCCTGTTGGAGAGGTTACATTTATTTCTGTAAGTTTTTCATTTATTACATCTATACCAACTAGAAATAATTTATTTTTTTTAAGAGTATTCTTTAATGTATTACAAATTTTTTTTTCTTTTAATGTAAGTTCTGTTCTATCAGCTTTTGCTCCTAAATGAAGGTTTGCTTTAAACTCTCCTATCCTTGGGACTCTATTTACAGCACCTTTAGGTATTCCGTCTACAAGAATTATTCTTTTGTCTCCAAAAATTACCTCATCCATATACTCTTGAACTACAAGCAGTTCTGTAAAGTTTGTGGAGCACATTTTAAAAATATCAAGTGCATTTGAGTCATCTAGCTTAATTTTATAAACACCTTCACCTCCTTTATTATATAATTTCTTGACCACAACTATCTTTAAATCATTCAAAATTCTTTTAAACTCCGAAGGATTAGATGTAATAAAAGTTTTTGGTATTAAATCATTAAAATAAAGTGGAAATATTTTTTCTGTGAAATTTTTGATAGCTGATGGATTGTTTACAAAAAATGGACTTTTGTTATTAATTTGGTGTAATTCTAAAATGTAACAATTTGTCAAATAATTAGAATCAAAAGGAGGATCTTGCCTAATAAAAAAAAATTTAAAGTCATTAATTGATACTTTCATCGGTTCAGAAAGTGAAAAGTTTGAGTCTAAAACTCTGTAGGCCTGAACATAAGCTTGTCTTTGATATAAGGTTAGTGTGTTGGGTGAACTTATCCAAACGTCTATACCCATTTTAAGAGCTTCTTTAATCATAAATATACTAGAATCTGAATTAAAGTTGAGTTTTTTTAATGAATCTATTTGAAAAATAGCAGTGTTATCTTGTTTCACTTCTTCTCTCTACTTAAGAAAATAATTGTAATCATTTTTTTTACTTCATTCATATTTTCTAAATAGTCCTCTATAAGTGTTTTTTCTTCTATAGTTTTTGCAATACCCATGACATAAACTTTTTTATTTACAACGTCAACACTGTAATTGTTACTCAAAATGCCTGGTTTAAATAAAAGTTTTGTTTTAATTTTAGATTCCAAAATTAAATCCTCTGCTCTTTCTGGAACAGATAGCCCTTCACCTATTTCAATCTCATTATATATTTTTTTCACTCCGTCAACTTTCCAGATTGAATTAATTAAATCTAGTCTTTTTTTCTGTGACACAGCATATCCAGATACAAGAACATTTCCATATACTACACTTATTTTGATATTAGTTATGTTTGACAAAGTTAAAGTGGAGAGCCTTGTGAAAATTTTTGTCATTATATAGGTATCTTCAACAGTTTTTGTGAACCCTCTTTCCGAGGTAGTAGCATTTCCTACCGCTGAAGTAACTGATGTCAAAGTAGTGCATGAATAAAGTGTTAAAAAAAGAAGATAAACTATTCTAGTTATCTTTTCCAACAAGGACCTCTCTTCTTCCAACATGATTTGCAGGGCTTACAATTCCTTCAGATTCCATTCTTTCAATTATTCTTGCTGCCCTATTATATCCTATTTGAAGGTGCCTCTGAATAAAGCTTGTTGACGCCTTCTTCTCACGACAAACTATAGCTACAGCCTGATTATATAATTCGTCAGCTCCTTCGTTAAGACCTAAAGAAAAATTTTGAGGGTTTTCTTCTTCGACTGTAACAGAATTTAAATATTCAGGTTCCCCTTGTTTTTTAAGATGATCAACAACAGATTGAACCTCTTCTGTTTTTACGTAGGGTCCATGAACTCTAATCAGCCTCTCTTCACCAAACATTGTGATCAGTAAATCACCTTGTCCTAAAAGTTGTTCTGCTCCTTCTTTTTCTAAAATTGTTCTACTATTTATTTTGTTTACAACCTTGTAACTTACTCGAGTAGGAAAGTTTGACTTTATTGTTCCAGTTATTACATCAACGGATGGTCTTTGAGTTGCAACTATTAGGTGAATCCCAGCTGCTCTAGCCATTTGAGACAGCCTTTGTATTGCACCCTCAATTTCCTTTCCTGAAGTAATCATTAAATCAGCTAGTTCATCAACAACTACAATAATTTTAGGAAATGTTTCTAAGTCTAAAGCCTTCTTTTCCATTATCGGTTTACCAGTTTCGGGATCATAGCCAACTTGAATTTCTCTAAAAATTACTTCACCTGAATCAATTATTTTTTTTACTTTTTCGTTAAATGCTTCTATTTCTCTTACTCCTAAATGCTGCATCATTTTATACCTTGATTCCATTTCTTTAACTGTCCATTTCAAAGCAGAAACGGCTTTTTGAGGATCTGTGACCACTTCAGTGAGTAAATGAGGAATATCTTTGTAAACTGATAATTCAAGCATTTTAGGGTCAATTAGTATAAGTTTACATTCATCAGGAGGTAAAACATATAGTAACGATAAAAGCATAGCATTTATCCCAACTGATTTACCTGATCCAGTTGTACCAGCAACAAGCAAATGAGGCATTTTAGCCAGATCTACAATTACCGGCTTACCAAAAATATCTTTTCCTAATGCCAGAGGAAGTTTGCTACTGGAATCTCTGAAAGAACTACTGTCTAAAATTTCCCTTAAATAAACCGTCTCTCTGTGTTTATTTGGAATTTCAATGCCCAACGCGTCTCTCCCAACAATTGTCGATATCCTTGCCGAAATAGCACTCATAGACCTCGCTATATCCTCGGCTAACCTTATTACGCTGGAGGATAAAGTTCCTGGGGCGGGTGTAAGTTCAAAAAGTGTAACAATTGGTCCTTGCTTAACGTCCGTAATCTTTCCATTTATTTTAAAGTCGTTCAGAACACTTGCTAATAATTCTGTATTAATTTCTGTATTCCTCTTATTTTCATGGTCTATTCCTTCAATTTTTTTTGCTACTTCCAATAAATCAATAGACGGAAAATCATAATTAGAATTATTTTTAACTAAAGGATTTTTTTTTGTTTTTGTTTTAGTGCTTAAGATCTGATTTAAGGATCTTCTTCTTTTGGTCTTAATTAGTTCAAGTTTTTTTGAAAATCTCAAAAAGTAGCCTAAAATAATAAAAAAATTAGCGCTAAACCTAAGAATTAGGTTAGAGAAATTTACGATTTCAAGTACTCTTAAATTCATTAAAAAATATAAAAAAATAAACGAAAAAAAAGGGAATAATAAGTAAATCAATTCCGTAATTTGAAAATCAATTAATAGGTTTGAAAGATATGCCTTTATCCCTTTACCTAAAACTCCTCCACTAATTACAAAATTATCTTTTAGAAAATACTCTATTGAAAGGCAAAGAAAAATGATTGCAAAGGGTAAAGATGAGACCTGAAGCCAGGATAACCTAATATTAAAAAGAGCTCTAATCGCCCAGAAAACAAGTGTTAATGGGATCAAAAATGATATCGATCCGAAAGTTTGAATAAGCAAACCAGATATATAAGATCCCAATGATCCGAATAAATTTTCAAAATCTTTATACGTTGAATCGAATTTAAAAAGTGTTTGATCGTTATTACTATAACTAGTTAATGCAATAAAAAGAAATAGGCCTGGAAGAATAAATGATAGGAAGTAAAAAAAATTTATTATATTTTCTTTGATTTTCTTAAACATAGATAATTAATTTTATTATAATTAACAAATATGAAAGAGATAAGTTTAAAATTAAAAAAAGATTTTATAAATTGATTATTTTCAGTAATAAATTAAATCAATACTTACAAAACTATAATTTTTTTACTGTCTTTAATATTTAATTAATTTTTTTAAAGTTTTATGAAAACTCAATTTTACGATTTAATTATACTTGGAGCAGGCTTTACAGGAAAGATCCTTGCCCTCTGTCTTGCTAATAGAGGCATCGATGTCTGTCTTGTTGATAGAAATAAAACATTTAAAAGTATAATTGATAAAAGAACTACGGCTATCTCAAAAGGAAGTACCTTAATACTTGAAGAAATTGGTGCTTGGAAAGAACTAAAAAAAGATGCTCAGAAAATAGAAAAAATAATTGTTTCAGAAGGTATTTCAGAGAACCATCTAAAGTTTAATTCAAGTTTAGCTAATTCTGACTCAATGGGATATATAGTTGAAAATTCTTTGTTTAAAAAGTTGCTAGAAAAACTTATTAAAAAAAACACCCAAATAAAAAAAGAAAATAATTTTGATGTAATTAATTTAGATTTACCAACCGGCGAAAATGACAAGGTGATATTAAAAACTAAAGACAGAAGCTTAAGTTGCAATTTGCTAATTGGTGCTGACGTAAGATACTCTAAAACAAGGTTTCATGCTGAGATAAGTTATTATTTTCATGACTATAAACAGTCTGCGTATATTTTTAATCTAGAACATGAAAAACCACATTTATCAACTGCTTTAGAACGTTTTTTTCCATCGGGACCACTTGCAATACTCCCGATGAAATCAAAAAATTCTAATCAATCTTCTGTCGTATGGACAGTAGAAAATAAATTGGGCGATATGTCGAAATTTAAAAAAAAACAATTTATTTTTGAATTTAATAAAAAATACAAAAACTTCTTTGGAAAAATTATTGACATCTCAAAACCTACTAAATTTAATTTAAATATTTTTTCATGCTATAATTGTTATAATAATGGTGTTGTTCTTGTAGGAGACGCTTGTCAATCCCTTCACCCTATAGCGGGGCAGGGCTTCAATCTTGGCTTAAGAGACGTTAATTCCCTTTCAAAATTACTCTACGAGGCAAAAACCCTTGGAATGGATTTCAATGAATTAATTTTACAGAAATATTCAAATAAAAGAGCTATTGACAAATTTCTATTGACTCAAGCAACTCATAATTTAAACAGACTATTTTCAATTAAGGGTAAAACGGTAAGCCTTTTAAGAAGTTTTGGTTTAAATTTATTTAATCGCTCTGCATTGTTAAAAAAACAAAGTATTTTATATGCTATGGGGTTAAAAAGTTTTGAAATTTAATACCTACTTTATACAAATATTCCCAACTATAAATTCCAGTTGAATGGCCGTCAGAAAATTCAATTTTAATTGCATAATTTCCAATTTTTTTTATTTGATCAATCTTAATATCATTAAAAAGTTTAGGATCTGGGTTTTTTCTATGGCTCTTGTTATTTGCTGATGGACTACATGCTCTCAAAAAGGCAGCACTTATAAGTAAGTGTTTTTCACCCTCATATGAAAGTTGTATATATTTTTTTACTTTATTTAATTTAATGTTTTGGGGGATCATTTAATTATTTAAGTATAGGGATACCGTTTACTATCTTGTAAACATTTTTTTTATCTTCTGTGAAGAGAGTTTGGTTTTTTTTATTTAGAAAAAGTTTCTTTCCTGATTTTGGACAAATAATAAATTTTAATATTTCTTGATCAAATTCTGGCATATTTTAAGATAATGAACTAGTACTTAATGATTTGTTCTCATTCATACTCATCTCCATTAAAGAAATTAAAACTTGCATTCTTTTATCAAGAGATTCCGCTTCCAAAAGAGCTTGCTTTTCACTTATACTAAAAGGACAACCCATTGAAATTGAATTTATAAGCTCCTCATCTCCAGAAGCTTCTATAGCTTCCCAATCAGCATTAATAGAGTTTTTGGATAAGTACTTCTTTAAGATATCCTCGAATGAAATTCTGTGATTTAAACTATTAAACTTACCTTGAGAAAAGTCACTTTTGTATTTTTTCCAATCAATATTTGCAATCCTAAAACCATTAATGTTAGGAAGTTCTTTTTTAACTTTAAATCTGCACATCCCTTTAAGAATAATTTCGTATCTATTATCGTTTGTTTCTGAAAAAGCTGTAATATAACCTGCGCATCCAATTTTATAAATATCTGGGTTTTTTGATTGAGTATTTGTTAAATTATTAGAAGCTGTTGGCTGAACCATACCAATTAGCCTTCCATGAGAAAGCGCATGGTCAAACATGTGTAAATATCTATTCTCAAAAAGGTTTAACGGTAACTTTGACCTTGGAAGTAACAAAACTTTGCTAAGTGGAAACAATGGTAATGTTTCTGGTAGGTCTGCGATATTTTTTTCAAAACTATATAACATCTATTAATTATGGTCTTTAAGATTAATAATTAAAAGAAATAATTTTATTTAAATATAAAAAAACCAATAATATTGAATTAAAAGCTAATTGGAGTATATTTAAACAATCTAATTTCGCGGGAATAGCTCAGTGGTAGAGCATCACGTTGCCAACGTGAGGGTCGCGAGTTCGAATCTCGTTTCCCGCTCCATGTATTAAATATAGTTTAAATTAATTAAAAAATTGTGTAATAATATTTGGATGAGTACTGAAACTGTATCATGGGAAAAAGGCCAAATTATTTACCAATTCAATGACAAATCAGATTTTGGCTACTTGCTTAAAGAAGGAGAAGTCGAAATACTCTCAGATAAAGGAATAAAAGTAGGATACATTAACGAGGGAGAGGTTTTTGGCGAACAATCAGTTCTTCTTGGTACTAATAGAACTGTTTCTGCAAAGGCAACAAAAAATTGTATTGCTATCAAAATACCAAAATCCCGTCTTCTAGAAGAATATTCTAAATCTTCTATTCTAATAAAAGCAATATTGCGTTCAACCTACTTAAGGCTTACAAATCTTAATTCAACAAAAAAAACAGATTTAAAAAACCTTTTTGAATAATAATATTAATTCTTTGGGAATAAACTTTTAACAAATATAAAATACGTACAGATGTTTATGAGGAGAAGAAATAATACGATTGTTGTTATTTCCTCATAAGAAATTTCTTTAGGGTACACCAAAGGCACTAAATAGTGGTTTATAAAATTTGATGAGAATTGTTCTTTATCTGCTTTAACTAAAAACCATTGTTCAAGATAAGTCAAAGGGCATACTGTTCTGCTAATAACAGCGTATACTCCCCAACACAACGCAGGGAAGTGAAAAAATAAAATTTTCTTTCTAACAAAAACTAAAAAAGATCCAAATGTTACAAATACAACAAATAAAAGATGTAAAAAAAAGGTAATGGTCGCAGCTAATTCAAACATTGGGTTTTTAATTAAGGTAAATTATACATACATTTAATCAAAAAGGAAAATTTCAAAAGACTTAAAATAAAAAAATTGTTGCATTTTATATTTAATTAGATTTTTTTATAATCTAATTTTTAAATAATATAGTATTTTATAAAATACTGTATATTATTCTATAAGCTTTAGTTTTTATTAAAATATTTGAAACTATGAATGAAAAAAACAAATCTTCATTAAAAAATATTTCTTATTTTGACGCTATTAAAACTTTAAGAGAATTAAGGTATAAGCCAAGAAAAGAATGGACAAAGAAAGAAAAAATAAATTTTAAAGTTTGCAATTTTATTGTGTTATCAAGAAAACGACTAAATAAAATATTAGATTCTATAAAAAGTTTTGGAAGATTAGGAGATAAAAGTCATTACAAATACTCAGAAGAAGACCTAATAATTATTAAAGACTTGATATTAGAAAATTTAGATTTTTCATTTAAAAAGTTTTCAAAAAATATTGAGATCATAAGAGAAAGTGATTTACAAATTATTCAAGATCGTTTCGAAAAGCTAATCATTGAGAAACAAAGGCTCTCCGACGAAATAAAGAACTTTAAAGAAGAATTAGAAATTCATAAAAAATCTTATAAAGAGGAAGACATAACATCATTAAAAAACATTTTTCAAAAAGTAGATCTTAACATCGATAAAAAAAAATCTTTAAGAAAAATCAAAAGTAGTATTTCAAGTGAAGATATGAGGAAAGCCTCAAGCAATTGGAATAGGGGAATGACTATAGAGGAAATTAAAAATGAAGTTCTTAAGAAGAATTTAAATCTAGTTAATACCAAAAAAAAGAAATTTAAATTGTAATATTATTTACCTGATTTTTTTTTCTCATACATTGTAGCAAAGTCTACGGGAGCTATCATCAAAGGAGGAAAACCACCTTCTCTTGTACATGTGGCTAATACAGATCGTAGAAAAGGAAACAAAAATTTAGGACATTCTATTAATAAAATCTTTTCCAACAAACCTCCATCAGCATTTTCAACAGTAAAAACACCAGCGTAGGTAGCTTCGGTAATAAAAAGTGAGTCATTTTCAACTTTTGTTTCAGCCTTAACTACCAATTCAACTTCAAATATATTTGGGCCATGATCTTTCAATTCTCGAGAATTAACATCAACATCAATTTGTATTTGAGGATTACTCCCAAATTTTCTTAAAGAATCCGGTGCTTTAGGGTTTTCAAATGAAATATCTTTCAAATATTGTGCATTTATTAGGAATTTTACATTTGGAGGGGTAGTATTTTTTTTTTTATTTGCCATATATTGTATATTTATTTAATTAAAAGCAATATAATACATAATTATATCATTATTTAAATTAATAAAATAATATTAATTAATTAAGTTGAAGTGAAATGAATAACATACCTTTTTTTGATATCTTAATATTAGCAATGATTGCTGTATTCATTATTAACAGATTGAGGAACGTATTAGGTAAGAAAACAGGTAATGAAAATGATATAGTAAAAAAGTTTACAGTCGATAAAACATCGGCTTATGAAGAATCCATTCCAGACGAAGTAAAAAAACAATCTAATGATAACACAGTCTCTTCTAACACTCAAAAGCTTCATAATAACGCATCAATAAATAAGGTGTTAAATAAATTGAGACGTCACAACAGTGATTTTTCTGTTGAAAGTTTTTTAGATGGTGCCAAAAAAGCATTTGAATTTATTATTAAATCCTATTCTCAAGATAAAATTGATTCACTAAAAAAACTTGTTTCAAAAGATATGTTTGAAACTTTCAAGAAAGAAATAAATAATCGTAAAAAGAAAAAAGAATCCCTCGATATAACTTTGATTGGAATTAAGACTCCTGAAATAATTGAAGCTGAAATATTTAATAAAAATTTTATCAGACTTACACTAAAATTTATTACTGAACAAATCCAGACCACGAAAAACACAAATGGAGAGATAATAGATGGAGATAGTAATCAAATTCTTTCAATAACTGAATTATGGACATTCTCTAAAAACTTTACTAATAAAGATCCTAACTGGACATTAGACGAGATCCAGGAGAATGAGGTTTAGTCTCACTCTTATATTTTTTACTTTTTTAATTTTAACAAATCTTAATTGTGATGAAATTAAAGCTTTTGGCAAGTTTAAAAATTTAGACCCCAAAAATTTAACAGCATTTTTTTTAAACTTTCAAAATCTTTGTCAAAAAAAAATAATATTTAAAGAAATTAGTGA
>MDTE01187862.1_pt1 | contig 11349 bp, 7 predicted proteins | sample 811231 | NCBI WGS metagenome assembly MDTE01 (sample SAMN05326651, study PRJNA326480) | marine metagenome | isolation source: seawater | place: Indian Ocean: Red Sea | collected 2010
AGCACCAATTCCAGGAACTAATAAAAAATTATCAGGTATCAACTTTCTTATTTCAACCAATTTATCTGATTTTGTTGCACCTACAACATACATAATATTTTCATCAGAACCCCATTTAGAAGAAACTTCAATTACCTTTTCAAACAGAAATTTATCTTTAACTTTTAATTTTTGAAAATCATTAGCTCCAGAATTAGAAGTTAATGCTAGTAAAATTACCCATTTATCTTTATATGATAAAAAAGGAACAATGGAATCTTTTCCCATATATGGAGACAAAGTAATCGAATCAAAATTAAATTTATTAAAAAAAGTAAGTGCATACATATTCGATGTATTTCCTATATCTCCTCTTTTAGCATCTGCAATAGTAAAAATATCACTTGGAATATATTCTATTGTTTTTTGTAAGCTTAACATTCCTTTAACACCTAAGGACTCATAAAACGCAAGATTTGGCTTATAAGCTATGCATAAATCTTTAGTTGAATCAATAATTAATTTGTTGAATTCAAAAATTGGATCTTCATATTTTAATAGATATTTAGGTATTTTTTTAATATCGGTATCTAATCCAATACATAAGAAAGTACGTTTTTTCCTAATTTGTTCTATTAATTCACTTTTGGTCATCTATTGAACCTATTTTAAGTTTTTCTGCATTTTCTGCTAAATGTAATTCGTCAATAAACTCCTGAATATCTCCACTTATTGTTGCCTGTAAATTGTATTTTGTTAAATTGATACGATGTTCTGTAACTCTACCTTGAGGAAAATTGTATGTTCTAATTTTTGCTGACCTATCTCCCGAAGATACCATAGTTTTTCTATTTTTAGCATCTTCTTCTAATTTTTTCTGCAATTCTAGCTCATATATTCTAGATCTTAATACCTTAAGTGCTTTATCATAATTTTTATGCTGAGATTTTTGATCTTGACATTGGGCTACAATTCCTGTTGGAATATGAGTTAATCGTACAGCAGAATAGGTTGTATTGACTGATTGACCTCCAGGACCTGATGAACAATAAGTATCTTTTCTAATATCAGAATTTTTGAGCTCAACATCAAACTCTTCAGCTTCAGGAAGTACAATAACAGTTGCAGCAGATGTATGTACTCGTCCTTGTGTTTCAGTTTGCGGTACTCTTTGGACCCTATGAACTCCAGATTCAAACTTAAGCTGTCCATAAACATTTTCACCGCTTACATTAAAAATAATCTCTTTAAATCCACCAGATGTACCTACAGAAGAATCAACAAGTTCAGTTTTCCAACCTTTTGATTGAGCAAAAGCACTATACATTCTATAAAGATCACCAGCAAAAATTGATGCTTCGTCACCTCCTGTGCCGGCCCTAATTTCCATTACAGCATTCTTTTCATCCTCAGGATCTTTTGGTATTAATTGAAACTTGATTTTTTCTTCCATTTGATTTTTTTTTTGGAATATTAACTTCAAGATCCATTTTAGCAATCTCCTTTAATTCTATATCATCAGAACTAGAAATAATATGCTTTGCTTCATCAATATTTGCTAACAGCAACTTATAAGATTTATAACTTTTAATAATTGGTTCTAAATCTTTGTACTCTTTACTTAACTGAACAAAAACTTTCATGTCATCTGTTGCATTTGAAGATGAAATTAGTTTTTCCACTTCTAAATACCTAACATATATGTCATTTAACTTATCTAACATTTAATAAATATATGTTCCAAATTCAGAAGAAATAGTTAATTTTTTAGATTGAGAGCTTTCAACTCTACCAATAATTTTTGCATCTACATTAAAAGATTGAGAAATATCTATAATATCTTTTGCTATATAATTTGGCACGTACAGTTCCATTCTGTGACCCATGTTAAAAACTTTATACATTTCTTTCCAATCTGTTGAAGATTCACTTTGAATTAACTTGAATAATGGAGGAACTGGAAACATACTATCTTTAATAATATGTAAATTATCTACAAAATGAAGTATTTTAGTTTGCGCTCCTCCGCTACAATGAACCATTCCATTAATTTTATATCTAAATTTTTCTAAAATTTTATTAATAATTGGAGAATATGTTCTAGTTGGTGAAAGAACAAGTTTACCTAAATGGATGGGGGGGACACCATCAATGAAATCTGTTAAATATTTTGAACCTGAATACACTAAACTCTTATCGATTCTTGAATCAAAGCTCTCAGGATATTTTGATGCTAAAACATTTGAAAAAATATCGTGACGAGCAGATGTTAATCCGTTACTTCCAATGCCACTATTATATTCATTTTCATATGATGCTTTTCCACATGATGAAAGACCAACAATAACGTCTCCTTGCTTAATATTTGAATTATCTATAACATCCTTTCTTTTAATTCTAGAAATGACAGTAGAATCAACGATTATTGTTCTAACTAAATCACCAACATCAGCAGTTTCTCCTCCTGTGTTTACAATATTAACTCCTAAATTTCGATATTCATCAATAAGTTCCTGTGTGCCGTTTATAATCTTAGAAATTACATCACCTCCTATTAAAGATTTGTTTCTTCCTATAGTTGATGAATACATTATTTTTCCAGTACAGCCAACACATAATAAATCATCAATATTCATAATTAATGAGTCTTGAGCAATACCTTTCCATACACTTAAATCTCCAGTTTCCTTCCAATAAGCATAAGCCAATGATGACTTAGTACCAGCACCATCTGCATGCATAACTAAACAATAATCATCATCATTAGATAAATAATCTGGTACTATTTTACAAAAAGCTTTAGGAAATAGTCCTTTATCAATATTCTTAATTGCATTATGGACATCTTCCTTATCTGCAGATACCCCTCTATTTTTATATCTATCTGTCTTCATGTTAAAAAAAAAGTGTCATACTAAATGAAAGTAAAGACACTTTTAAAGAACCTATAACTCTAAATTAATTATTCTTATTTAAATCTTGGTTTAAAATTCTAAAAGATGTTCTTCTATTATATTGATTAGCTTTCTTTCTATTCTTTTTAAATCTTAATTTTTTTATGTAATTTTCTGTTAAAACATCACCTACTTTAAATTTACCATCTTTTTCTAAAATAATATATGGTTCACTTTTACCAAGACCTTTTGAAATTAATTGTTCAGGATTAACTCCCTTACTAATTAAATATTCTACACAAATATCTGCTCTTTTCTTAGATAATCGGTTATTTTGATTAATTGATCCAACATCGTCTGTGTGACCACGAACTTCTAAAACTACGTTTGAATGATCAATTAATGCAGCAGCTAAATCATCTAGCTGTTGTACATTTTCTTTTCTCAGATCATGCTTATTAAAATCAAAATTAACAATTGGTAAGATTAATTTCTTTTTTTCTTTATTTAGCTTTACATCATTAATAAAGACCTTATCAATTTCTACTCCTTCAGTAGTTTCTCTGATAGATAGTTTTTCATAACCATCTATGCTTACAAAAATCTCATATGAAGTAATAGGTCTTAGTTTTTGAGAATATTTTCCAGTATTATCTGTATATACTTCACTTATTTTTCCATCACTTCCAATAAATTCAACTTTTGCATTTGTTAGAATAGCTCCTGTGCTTGCGTCTGTCACAATTCCTTGAGCGACTAGATTTAATGCTAACAACTCAAATTGATAAATATCATCACCTCCACTTCCCCCTGCTCTATTAGAAGTTAAATACCCTCTTTCTCCACCTTTTTCAATAATCATTCCAAAATCATCACCAAAAGAATTAATAGGAGATTTTAAATTTACAGGCAGAATATATGCCCCGTAATCATCAGTAGATGTTTTATAGATATCTAAACCTCCCATCCCAACATGACCATTTGAGGCAAAATAAATTGTTCCATCCTCAGTTAAGAAAGGAAACATCTCATCTCCAGGTGTATTAACTAAAGCTCCTAAGTTAACCGGATCACTCCATGTATTTCTTTTACTTTTCACTGACATCCACAAATCTTTTCCTCCATAACCGTTAGGCAAATCTGAAGAAAAGACGATTACATTTTCATCACTACTTAAAGTTGGATGACCTACAGTATATCCATCAGTTTTAAGCTGAAGTAATTGAGTTGGCATCCATGATTTTCCTTTAGCTTCTGAGACAAAAATCCCACATCCAAGATCTTTTTTCTTCTCAACCTTACATTGTGTTAAATACATTACAGTTCCTCTATCATTAACAAATAAAGGACCTTCGTTACCAACAGTATTTATTGGTTCAGCCATAAGCTTAGGAAAACTCCAATTTCTTTGCTTATCAAGTTCAGTAAACCAAATGTCAGAGAAAAACTGACCAGTTCTTCCATCTTTTTTATCAGATAAATCTCCCTCTCTAGAGGAAACAAAAAACAATTTAGAATAATCAGAATTTCCAAAAGATGGAGAGAAATCATTGTAAAATGAATTAACAAACCTAAGATTTTCAACAATATACCTTGTTGGTAAATCTTTCCACTTTAAAGCAAATTCACATGACTTAATTCCTAAATCGCCTCTATAGTCAACTGGATTTGATTCTTTATAGATGTTATATTGTTCAGTTGCTTTATCAATTTTTCCCTTCATTCTTAATACATCAGCATACTTTAAAAATACTATAGCATCAGGATACTTCATCATTATAGCAATTTCATAATAAATCTCCGCTAAGTCTATATTACCTGAAAGTCGATAACACTCGGCTTGTTTAAATGATATCTCAGCTTTAGTTGAATTTAATTTTGCCTTTTTATATGCTTTTTTATAATATTTAAGGGCATCCATATAATTTTCAACACTAAAAGACTTTTCAGCCTTAATTAGATTTCTATTTTTTTTCTGAGCATATAAATTACTTTGAAAAACCACTGAAAGCAGGAAAAAAACTGTAAATATTGAAAGTATCTTTCTCATATTATATATATTATTAGCGCTAAAATAATCATTAATTTACAAAAAGAATGTTTGTAAAACAATAATTATAAATATAATAGTGTTGAAAGTTTAAATTTTTGCAGATTTAACTGTCTCTACTATTCTACCTGCAATCTTATATGGATCGCCATTTGAAGCTGGTCTTCTGTCCTCTAACCAACCCTTCCATCCTTTTTCTACAGTAATAATAGGGATTCTGATAGAAGCACCTCTGTCTGATATACCATAACTAAAATCATTTATAGAAGCTGTTTCATGCAAACCTGTTAATCTTTGATCATTGTATTCTCCATATACAGCAATATGCTGATCTGCAACTGGACGAAATGCTTCACATATTTTTTCATACACATCTTGAGAACCACATTCTCTTAGAATGGAATTTGAAAAATTTGCATGCATTCCTGATCCGTTCCAATCTCCTTTAATTGGTTTTGGGTGGTATTCAATATAGTATCCATAATCTTCAGTCAATCTATCCAACAAATAGCGCGCTATCCACAATTCATCTCCAGCTCTTTTTGCTCCTTTTGCAAACAATTGAAACTCCCATTGACCACATGCAACTTCTTGGTTAATTCCTTCAAAATTAATACCCGCAGCTATACATAAATCAGCATGCTCCTCAACAAATGCTCTTCCATGAGTATTTTTTCCGCCAACAGAACAATAGTACATTCCTTGAGGACCTGGGTACCCTCCCATAGGAAAACCTAAAGGAAGTTGTGTTTCAACATCCATAATAAAATATTCCTGCTCAAATCCAAACCAGAAATCATTATCATCGTCCTGAATTTTAGATCTTGCGTTAGAATCATGTGGAGTTCCATCTGAATTTAAAACTTCATTCATAACAAGATATCCATTTGATCTAGTTGGATCAGGAAAAATAGCTACAGGTTTTAGCAAACAATCAGAAGATTCCCCTTCAGCTTGCTTTGTTGAACTTCCGTCAAATGCCCAAATTGGACATGATTCTAACTTACCGTCAAAATCATCAATGAGCTTAGTTTTACTTCTCATGTTTTGTGTAGGAAAATATCCATCTAGCCAAATATATTCTAACTTACTCTTCATATTTTATAATTTTAAAAAGTTATCATTTTTTTACAAATTAAATAAAAGTATTGTGTCAAACAAAGATCACAGATTTTAGAAAATATTAATTTATTAACAATTTATTAAAAATTGTAATAAAAATATATCGTATTTGATTATTTGTTAACATGCTATGACACTATTAAAATATGAAAAAATATAAAAAAGGTGATACTATTGCAAGATAATTTGAAGCAATATCAAAACTTGATAAATATGAGAACGTGATGTAAATGTAAATAAACTAACAAAAAAGAAGTAAACATGTAAATCTACTCTTGATCTAGATCATCTTTAACAGAACTGACTCCATCACGAATTTCTTTTTTAATCTCATTTGATGCATCTTTTACTTCTCTAATAGCTCGGCCAGCTCCCCTAGCTAGTTCAGGAATTTTTTTAGACCCAAAAAATATTACAATAAACAAAATAATTATAATAATTTCTGGTGCTCCAATAAATAATAGCATAATAAAATGATTAATTTAAATCAAAGTTATAAAATGTAACTATTCTTTTCTCTTGATCGTATCTAACATTATTGGTGAGGCAATAAATAATGAAGAGTATGTTCCAACTAATACACCAACCATTAAAGCAAACATAAATCCTCTAATAACCTCTCCACCAAAGATAAATATTACAAGTAAAACAAAAAAGGTTGTTAATGAAGTATTAATTGTTCTACTTAAAGTAGAATTTAATGCTTTATTAAGAATTTCATGAACTTTCTTTTTCTTATTAAGTACTAAATATTCTCTAACACGATCAAAAACAACAACTGTATCATTTAATGAGTATCCTATAATTGTCAAAATAGCAGCAACAAACGCCTGGTCTATTTCAAGTGAAAAAGGTAATACTCCGTAAAATAAAGAAAATAAGGACATAACAATGAAAACATCGTGAAATGCAGCTACAACAGCTCCAAGACTAAATTGCCATTTCCTAAATCTAAGCAAGATGTACAGAAAAATAATGACTAAAGAAATCAATACAGCCCAAAATGCAGATTTTTTTATATCGTCTGCAATTGTAGGCCCAACTTTCTGAGAACTCTGCACATATAAAGTTTCTTTATTATCAGAGTTTTTATCTGCCATTGCAAAAAATATATCATAAGTGCTTCTTTCCGCATTTTTCTTATTAACTAATAAATCATCTAATTTCAATTTCAAATCACTTAACTCAGAATCATTTGTAGTATTTTTAATTTGTTTTTTTAGTTGATCAATATTACTCTGCACTTGATTTACTTCATCAAAAAAATCATTTGGAAGTAAGTACTTACATCCATTAAATAATTTCATCCTAACTATACTGTCAGCAGTCTGAACATCATCATTTTTAATTAAATAGGATGTTGTAACTTTAACTTGATTATTAGGACCAAATGTTTTAACTTCAGGAGTATAAACCAATCCTTTTTCATCAACAAATTGCTCAGCCAAAGAAGATTTAAGTTTTTCATTGTCAACTTCCTTATCAAATCTAATAACGTATGTTCGGCCTCCAGAAAAATCAACACCCTCCTGAAGCCAATTCGTTGATAATGAATATGCTCCAATTAAAATAACAGCTGAAGAAATAAAATAAAATATCTTTCTTTTACCAACAAAATCAATATTAATCTTTTTAAATGCGCCTTTAGTTACCTTAGTAGAGAAGGAAACTTTTTTTCCTTTATCTAATCTAGAAGAGATTATCAATCTAGTTATGAAAATTGCACAAAACAAAGATGTTAAAATACCAATAACTAATGTTGTAGCAAATCCTTTCACAGGTCCAGATCCAAAAGTATATAAGATAATACCTGTCAATAAAGTAGTTACGTTAGCATCTATAATTGAGCTATAAGCACTTTTATACCCATCGCTGATTGCAAGTTTAAGCCCCTTACCATTAGTCATTTCCTCACGAACTCTTTCATATATAAGTACATTCGCGTCAATTGACATCCCTATAGTTAATATTATTCCTGCTATTCCAGGAAGAGTTAAAACTGCTCCTAGTGAGGCTAAAACTCCAAAAATGAAGAAAATATTTACAACTAAAGCTATATTAGATACAATACCTGCTCTTCCATAATAAAAAGCAATATATACTAAAACAAAGATTAAAGCATATAAAAAAGAATTCATTCCTGCAGAAATAGCTTCTTTACCTAAGGAAGGACCTACTACTTCTTCATTAATAATCTTTGCAGGTGCAGGCAATTTTCCAGCTTTTAAAATATTTGCTAAATCTCTAGCTTCAGCCAAAGAGAAATCGCCAGTAATGTTTGAACGACCGCCTTCAATTTTATTTTGAACGGTTGGGTGAGAATAAACTAATCCGTCAAGAACAATCGCTATTGACTTTCCTTTATTTCTTTCTGTTAAACTAGCCCATTTCGGACGATATGTTTCTGTCATATCCATAATAATTTCAGCTGACTTGCCAGAAATTTCAGATTTAGCATCATCAACCACATCACCAAACATTGCAGGATTTCCATCAATATCGGACTTTAATGCGATTAACTCAAATAATCCATTTTTTGGATCTGAATTATCCTTTTTATTTTTAAATGCCTTAACAGAAAGTGTTAAAAACAATCGATTAGGGAAAAAAGATTTTGTAGATGATAAATACTCTGTTAACTTACTAGTATCTTTTACTTCAACATATCCAATAACTGGACCTTGAGATGTTTTATTTAATTGATTTTGCTTTATTAGTGAAAGTAATGGTTGTTTAGAAACCAAACTTGAATCTTTTTGATTTGCTGAACTACTTAAATTACTATTTACAATGAAGTTATTAGCTTTTTCAAATGAGCTTGTTAAAATAGATTTATCTCTTCCTCCAATTTTACCTAAGTCATATGTTTCCCAAAATTCTAGTTGAGCGCTCGATTGAAGAAGTTTTTTTGCTCTTTCAACATCTTTTATTCCTGGTAGTTCAACTAATATTTGACCCCCACCAAGCTTTTGAATATTAGGCTGCGTAACACCAAATCTATCGATTCTTGTTCTTAAAATTTCAAAAGATCGCTCTATTGCAGCATCAACTTCTATTTTAAGTACAGAAACAACATCTTCATTTGTAGATTGTAAATTAATTTTATTTGGACCTTCGTCAAACTGAGTTAAAAATATATTTGCTAAACCATTTTTTGGAGATATTTTTTCGTACTCTTGTGAAAATAATGTAAGAAAATCATCCTGACTATCTTCCTGTAATTTTAAGGCGTTGGTTATAGCCTTGATAAACTCTTCATCATTCTTATTTGCAGCAGCTAAAGATCTTAGAACATCAACAACTCTCACTTCTAATGTTACATTCATTCCCCCTTTTAAATCTAATCCAAGATTAAGCTCTCTCTGTTTACAATCAAAATAAGTGTACGGACCTAAAACCTTAACATTATTCATAGAGTCAAGATATGATCTTTCAGCAGCCTTTTCAATTTGATTTAGTTCAGACTGCTTGACAGCAATTCTTTGCTGTTCAGATGAAGACTTACTTGCCTTGATCTCTGCCTTTTTAATATTTTTTGGATTATTCTTAACATTTAAAGCATAATTCGCTGCATCATCTTCAATTTGGTTTACTTTCCATGTAAATGAAAGTTGATACAGGCATACTATAGCGAAAAGTATAGCAAAAACTTTGATTGTTTTTTTATTTTGCATAATCTTTATTTTTAATCATATTTTTTCGAGTCGGCAAATATAAAATTATAAAGCTAATAATACAATTACTGATGAAACAAAAAAAATAAAACAAGGAAATTATACCATAAATACTTTAAATATTATGTTTTTATTAAAGAATCATCTATTTTTACAAAAGATGAAAAAAATTGTATCTACTTTTTTGTTACTGACTTTATCAATTCATATATTATCTTCACAATGGATTATAAATAGAGATACATCTTTAATTTTTTCAGAAAACAATACACAATTCACTTCTGCTTTATCAGGAGGCATTAACTCAGCACAATTTTCAAATGTCGATTTAAATCTTGATGGAAACATAGATATAATAGTTTTTGATAAATCAGGAAATAAATTATTGCCATTTATAATTGACAACAATAATAATTACACTTATTCTCCGAATCACAGAGCGAATTTTCCTAAAATACATGACTGGGTATTATTAGAGGATTACAATTGCGATGGGAAAAATGATATATTCACATACTCTTCAGCAGGAATGGCTGTTTACAAAAATACATCAATTAATGAACTTAGTTTTATTGAGGTTGATTCATTAGTGAGAAGTGATTACGGAGGAGCAACTCCTTTAAATATTTATATTAGCCCAGTAGACATTCCTGCTATTTCTGACATTGATAATGATGGAGATTTAGATATACTTACATTCTCGATTTTAGGTGGATTTGTCGAATATCATAAAAACCTCTCAATGGAATTATATAATAACTGTGATTCACTTATTTTTGAATTTTCTGAAAGTTGTTGGGGACTTTTTTATGAGGGGTTAAACTCATATATATTAAATTGTCAAAATTGCCAATGTCCTCAATTCGTAAATAATAATCTAAGACAAAAACATGCCGGATCTACTATACTAGCAATTGATATAGACAATGATAACGATAAAGATTTAGTACTAGGGGATATAAGTTACAACAATTTAAATTTATTAATTAATGGTGGTGATAGTCAGAACGCAATAATAACTTCTGTAGATTCATTATTTCCACAGAATTATACAAATACTGTTCCTGCAAATATTGATGTATATCCTGCATCATTTTATGTAGATATATTCAACAACGGGGTCAAAGATTTAATAGTAACTACTAATACAGAAAACAATTCTGAAAATTTTGAAAGTTGCTGGCTTTATGAAAATATTGGACAAAATAGCCAGCCAGATTTTGAGTTTATCAAAACAAATTTTTTACAATCAGATATGCTAGATTTTGGAAATTCTGCATATCCAGTTTTTTTTGATTACAATAATGATGGATTAGATGACATTATTGTTGGCAACTATGGATATCATAATCCAAATAACAATCCCACATCATCATTAGCTCTTCTAAAAAATACAGGAACCAATACATTCCCTTCATATACACTTGTTGATAGAGACTGGCTTAATCTATCTACATTAAATTTAAATACAACCTTAAACTTACCTGCACTAAACTTAAGTCCAACGTTTGGAGATATTGACGGAGATAACAATCAAGATCTAGTTTTAGGAGATGCTGATGGAAAATTACATTTATTTAAAAATAACGGTTCAGGAAATTTTAATTTGTTTAGTGCTAATTTCCAATCA
>MDTE01199969.1_pt1 | contig 11349 bp, 11 predicted proteins | sample 811231 | NCBI WGS metagenome assembly MDTE01 (sample SAMN05326651, study PRJNA326480) | marine metagenome | isolation source: seawater | place: Indian Ocean: Red Sea | collected 2010
CGTGATGAACGGGAATCAGCCCGCGATGAAGAGGGCAACCCCCATGAGGAGACCTACTTCTACGAAGGCGGCATCAAGGAATATGTCGCCTACATGAATAAGGAGAAGGACGCTCTCCATCCGGACATCATCTATGTGAATTCCGAGAAGGATGGCGTTCAGGTGGAGGCGGCCCTGCAGTGGTGCTCCGATGCCTACTCCGACAACATTCTTGGCTTTGCCAACAACATCCGCACCGTGGATGGTGGCACCCATATTGAGGGATTGAAAACGGTTCTGACCCGCACCCTCAATGCCTTTGCCAAAAAGCTCGGCAAGCGCAAGGAATCCGATTCCAACCTCGCTGGCGAAAACATCCGTGAGGGTCTCACCGCTGTGCTGTCGGTGAAGGTGCCGGAACCGGAATTTGAAGGGCAGACCAAAACCAAGCTCGGTAACACCGAGGTGCGTGGCATTGTTGACAATCTGGTGGGCGAGGCCCTCAGCCAGTTTCTGGAATTCAACCCTTCGGTGATCGGGTTGATCCTGGAGAAGGCGATTCAGGCCTTCAATGCAGCCGAGGCAGCGCGGCGGGCCCGCGAGCTGGTGCGGCGCAAAAGCGTGCTCGAGAGCTCAACCCTGCCCGGCAAGCTTGCGGATTGCAGTTCCAGGGATCCCAGCGAGTCTGAGATCTACATCGTGGAGGGTGATTCCGCTGGTGGATCGGCCAAGCAGGGCCGCGACCGCCGCTTCCAGGCCATCCTTCCCCTGCGCGGAAAAATTCTCAACATTGAGAAAACAGATGACGCCAAGATTTACAAAAACACTGAGATCCAGGCTCTGATCACGGCCCTCGGCCTCGGGATTAAGGGTGAAGATTTTGATCTGAGCAATCTGCGTTATCACCGTGTTGTGATCATGACCGACGCTGATGTGGATGGTGCCCACATCCGCACGCTCCTGCTCACCTTCTTCTACCGCTATCAGAAGGCCTTGGTGGAGGGTGGATACATCTATATCGCCTGTCCTCCGCTGTACAAAGTGGAGCGCGGTAAGAACCACACCTATTGCTACAACGAAGGCGATTTGCAGAAGACTTTGGAGGGTTTTGGCGAGAAGGCCAACTACACCATCCAACGTTTCAAGGGTCTCGGCGAAATGATGCCGAAGCAACTGTGGGAAACCACGATGGATCCCACCACCCGAACGATGAAGCGGGTGGAGATTGAGGATGCCCTTGAAGCGGACCGCATTTTCACGATCCTGATGGGCGACAAAGTGGCTCCACGGCGGGAATTCATCGAAACCCACAGTGCTGAGCTCGACATGGCGGCTCTGGACATCTGATGGGTCCTGTTCTGCGCTGGAGCTGGCTGCTCGGGGTGGCCTTGATGGCTCCTGCGGCTCTTCCAGCTGGTGGTGGAGACTGCCGCCAGCCTCAGCTGCGTCGACGCAGTGGCAGTGGTCCGTTGCATCTCAATGCCGAGTCGCCATTGCGGCTGAGCCCCGTGGCGGTGGCGCCGCGACTGCGCACCTTGCCGGGGGGGACGCCGTTGCGGCTGCTGCGCCGTTGGTCGGGCTCCGATGGGCAGGACTGGCTGCAGGTGCAGACCCTGGCTGGTGAGCAGAGCCGTGGCTGGATCCGTGCCTGAAGCCTTGTTGGTTGGCCTGGGGGCGATCCCTGGTGCCTGGCTGCGATTGAAGCTGGTGAATCATTTCGAGCCAATGCTGCCGAAGAAGCACTGGGGCACCTTCTTCGTGAACGTGGTGGCCTGTTTCGCCCTGGGGCTGGTGCTGGCGCTGAGTGAAACCTGTTCCGCCAGCACCGGCATCGCGTTGCTGATCGGGGTGGGCTTTCTGGGCAGCCTCAGCACCTTCTCCACCTTTGCCGTGGAGCTGCTCAACGAGCTGCGCGCCGGCCACGTGTTGGCCGCTGCAGGCCTGGCCATGATTTCCATCGTGGCCGGTGTGCTGGCTGCCGCGACCGGCTACGGCCTGGGGGCCCATGGCTGATCAGTCGTCCAGGTTGCGCCATGAACTGATCGAATTGCTGCTGGTGGGGCTTGGGGCGGTGCCCGGCGCCTTGCTCCGCTGGCAGGTGGCTCTGCATCTGGAGGATCAGAACCTTCTCGTGAACAGTCTTGGTGCCGGACTGCTGGGCTTGCTGGCCGCCCTGCCCGCTGCTCCGCGGCGTCAGTTGCTGCTGGGCATCGGCTTCTGCGGTTCATTCACCACCTTCAGCAGCTGGATGCTGACGGTGGCCAGGGATCTGGCTGCGTGGAACTGGGGTGAGGCGATCGGTCTGCTCGGCCTCACCCTTGGTCTCGGTCTTGGTTGCGCTTCCCTGGGGTTCGGCGTGGGCCGATGGCTCAAGCCGCCAGAGCAGCCTCGATCGGAGCCTTGAGTTCATCGGGGTCCACACCACTCTTGAAGCGGGCGATCACGGTGCCGTCCTTGCCCACCAGAAACTTCTCGAAGTTCCAGGCCACATCACCGGCGGGCTCCATCTGGTTGAGGGTGGTGTACGGCTCAGTGGTGCTGCCCATGGCATGCACCTTGTCGAACAGCTCGAAGTCAGCGCCGTAGGTGGTGGAGCAGAAGCTCTTGATCTCGTCCAGGCTGCCGGGCTCCTGGGCACCGAAGTCGTTGCAGGGGAAACCCAGCACCGCCAGACCCTTGTCGGCGTAGGCCGCGTTGAGGGCCTGCAGGCCGGCGTACTGCTTGGTGAAACCGCAGCGGCTGGCCACATTCACGATCAGCAGCACCTTGCCGGCGTAGTCACCCAGGGATTTGCTGCTGCCATCGGGGGTGGTGACGGTCACGGTGCTGACGTTGATCGCCATGGCTGGGAAGGAATGTTGCCGCGAGATTAACCGGCTGTAACGGCCATACACTTGGGCGCCGGCTGGTGAGTGATGACGGAGGGAACCGGGCAGTCGATCGCGGGCGTCACCGTGGAGCATCACCAACTGGCCGAGGTGGTGACGCGGCAACTCGAGGCGATGCTCAGCGTCGGGAATTACGACGCGGTGAAGCTGCTGCTGGAGCCGGTGCAGCCGGTGGATGTGGCCGAAGCGATCGGCAATCTCCCCCAGAATCTTCAGGCCATTGCCTTTCGTCTGCTCAGCAAGGACGAGGCGATCAGTGTTTACGAGTACCTCGACACCGTCACCCAGCAAAACCTGCTGAGCCTGCTCCGCTCCGGCGAGATGCAGGAGGTGATGGAGGAGATGTCCCCCGATGATCGGGCGCGGTTGTTTGAGGAGCTGCCGGCCAAGGTGGTTCGGCAGCTGCTGGACCAGCTCAGTCCGGAGGAACGCAAGGTCACGGCGGAGTTGCTGGGCTATGAGCCTGAGACCGCCGGTCGTCTGATGACGACCGAATACATCGCCCTGAAGGAGCGGCAGACCGCTCTGGAAGCCCTCGACATCGTGCGTCGGCGTGCCCGCGACACCGAAACCATTTATTCCCTCTACGTCACCGATACCGAGCGGCGGCTCACCGGCATCCTTTCCCTGCGGGACCTGGTGACCGCTGATCCCCACACCCTGATCCGCGATGTGATGACGGAGGAGGTGCTCAGCGTTCGCACCGACACCGATCAGGAAAAAGTGGCCCGCACGATCCAGCGTTACGACTTCCTGGCGGTTCCCGTGGTGGATCTGGAGCAGCGGCTGGTGGGGATCGTCACCGTCGATGACGTCATCGATGTGATCGAGCAGGAGGCCACCCGTGATCTGTATGCCGCCGGCGCTGTTCAGGCCGGCGATGAGGACGATTACTTCAGCAGCAATCTGTTCACCGTGGCTCGCCGTCGGGTGGTGTGGCTGGCGGTGTTGGTGGTGGCCAGCTTCTTCACCTCCGAGGTGATCGCTGCCAACGAGGCGGTGCTTCAGAAGGTGGTGCTGCTGGCGGCGTTCATTCCCCTGCTGGGTGGCACGGGGGGAAACGTGGGGGCCCAGAGCTCCACCGTGGTGATCCGCGGCCTCAGCACCCAGAGCATCAGCGTCCTTGGACCGTTGAAGGCCGTGGTCCGTGAGGCGATGGCCGGGGCCCTGCTGGGGATTCTGATGATGATCCTGGTGGTGCCCTTCGCCTGGTGGCGCGGTGAAAGCCCCCTGGTCGGCCTGTCCGTGGGGATGAGCCTGCTGGCGATCACCACCCTGGCGGCTACCGCCGGAGCAGCCTTCCCATTGTTGTTCGATCGGATGGGGCTGGACCCGGCGTTGATGTCGACGCCGTTCATCACCACCTGTACGGATGTGGCCGGCACCCTCATCTATCTTAAAACAGCCGAATGGCTGCTGGTGAACCTGCCGCAGCTGCTCAGCGCCACAGGTATTTCTACCCAAATCGCCCCTGCTCTGCTTTCCTGAGAGCTCGTTTACGTTTCTTAGGAGTACGCTTTACATAACTCAAAGAAGCGCCATGGCTCCTGCTGCTGCCACTGCTTCAAAACCCGTTTCTGCCGCCCGAAACGTCAGTGTTGACGTGGATCTGGTGCGCTCCTACCTGCGTGACATCGGTCGTGTGCCCCTACTGACCCACGAGCAGGAGATCACCCTGGGCCGTCAGGTTCAGGATCTGATGGACATCGAGGCGCTCCAATCCGAACTGGAGAGCCGTGACGGCGACAACCCCTCAGCCGACAAGCTGGCCAAGGCCTCCGGCCTCACCTCGCTTCAACTCAAGCGGAAATTGCAACACGGCCGTCGCGCCAAGGAGCGGATGGTGGCGGCCAATCTGCGCCTGGTGGTGAGTGTTGCCAAGAAGTACACCAAGCGGAACATGGAACTTCTGGATCTGATCCAGGAAGGCACCATCGGTTTGGTGCGGGGTGTCGAGAAATTCGACCCCACCCGTGGTTACAAATTTTCCACCTACGCCTACTGGTGGATCCGTCAGGGCATCACCCGTGCGATCGCGGAGAAGAGCCGCACCATCCGATTGCCGATTCACATCACGGAGATGTTGAACAAGCTCAAGAAAGGTCAGCGGGAGCTGAGCCAGGAGCTGGGCCGTACCCCCACGGTCAGCGAACTCGCCGAGTTCGTTGAACTGCCCGAAGACGACGTCAAGGATCTGATGTGCCGTGCCCGTCAGCCGGTGAGCCTTGAGATGAAAGTGGGCGATGGCGACGACACGGAGCTGCTGGAACTGCTCGCTGGTGATGGTGATCTCCCCAGCGACCAGGTGGAAGAGGATTGCATGAAGGGTGATCTGCGCAGCCTGTTGGGCCAGTTGCCCCATCTTCAGGAGCAGGTGTTGCGTATGCGTTACGGCATGGATGGCGAAGATCCGATGAGCCTCACCGGCATTGGTCGCATCCTTGGCATGAGTCGTGATCGTGTGCGTAACCTCGAGCGCGACGGTCTGGCGGGTCTACGTCGGATCAGCGATCAGGTTGAAGCGTACGTCGCTTCCTGAATTAAAGAAATCATCCAAAACAGCGGCTATCATCAAAGATGGGTTTCTGATCTTTGATCTTTGAAACTTTCTTTTCGTTCTTTCTCTTTCGATGATGACATGGCTGTTTTTCGCAGCCTTCATCTCGATGAATCAAAGAGCAACGAACTGACCAAAATCATTGATTACTTTATTGATCCTTTTTTATTTGATAAATTACTACGATGTAAGCTGTCGCTTCCGCCGGGAATTACTCTCAATGGGCATCGTATTCAGTGCGCGTTTTCGTATCTGAGCCGAGATCTCAGGAATTTAATTGTCTTTGAGGGTGGAGGGGAGAGATTTTTAATTGTTCAGAATGTATCGAGTTGCGATTGTTTGATATTTATCAATCACTCCTTTTTGCGTGGTATTGAGCCTGTCCATCTGTCTGATCTTGACTATCAAGGAACTTATTTAAAAGAATTGGATTCCTGGTCTGGTGCTCATTCAGAAAGTTTGATGGCGACTTATGCTTTGAGAGGTATTCTCGCTTATCACCGACGTCCTGCACACTTTTTTTATGATCTTGCAATTGGCCTTGAGCATTGTCTTGGGTCTTTGCAAGGTTTTTCTTATCGTCATTTTGTCACAATTGAGGGAGGTAATTATCTTGACTTTGGCCATTTGTTCCCTGCTTTAAAGGGGCGCGCCATTGAAGCTATGGCCATCAACCAAGTGAACGAACTTGCGCTTAAAGAAAAGGCAGTATTTTTTAAGCCCTCCGTGCATTACTGTTATCGTAAAAGTCTAATTTATCGCTCAATACTTCGGAGTTGGGATTGTCGTTTGAAATTATCTCTAAAAGTCGATCGCTGGATTGGTCATGTTCAACATGCTGTCTTGAAAGCTAAGCAAGAGGGTGCATATGTTGTCTGGATTGGTGTTTCGACATCGAAACGGGTTTTCGCTGATCAGCTGGCTTTCATATCAATGTTGCTGAAGCGCATTCAGAGTTATGAGCGGAATCTGTGCCTTATTGTTGATGGATGGACGTCTCCTTTGACGCCATCCGAAAATGATGCCTCTCATATCTGTGAGGATCAAAAGGTATTTCAAGATATCAGCTCAAATGGTTGTTTAGGTATGACATGCTTAAGTGCTGTCGGCTTGACTGCTATTGAAAAAGCGAAATTAAGTTTGCTCGTGGATTTCCATATCACTCCTTGTGGTACTGGTTCTTTATGGGTTTCGAGATTTGCAAAAAAGCCAGGTGTCATGCATGCCAACTACGACTATTTCTTCAACTCAATTGGGGCTCAGCTCTATGGACAGGGATCATCCTTGTATCCTGCCGAATATAGCCTGAAACTATTAACGTCAACCCAGAAAGATGTTCATTATTTTCTGTTTCTTAAGGCCTTTGTTGACTATTCTCTTCGTTGTTTTCAGGTGGCTTCTGCTGCTCCAGGCCAGCAATATGGTCGGAGTGGATTCACTCAGCATGCATTTTTATATCGTGTGCTAGATGCCAAGGCCTGTGAAAATAATGATGAACGAATGCCTGGTTTTGGTTGGTTTTCCTCTTTGGGAGATTCTAAGCTGACTTATATTTTGCAAGAGCCTGTTGAGTGTTCTTCGCAGCAAAGCCGTCTTAGCATCGTTGTTCAATTTAAAGACTTTCCTGCTGTCGCAACTGGTCAGATTTGCTACATGGAAAGGGTGGAGGAGAGAGAATTGTTTAGGTCAGTCGAGTTTCAATACCGATGCGTGAATGAAGCAGAGATGATCTTCAGCGCTTCTGTTGTAATTCCTAACCCGTCTCTGTGGATCCGTCTCAACCCTTTATTCAATCAAGCATCTGTGTTCTCAATTCTTCAGATTGCCTTTAGTGACCAGCCTTTATTGTCATGAAGATGAATGATCTTCGTCGTCATCTGGCGCTTGATGATTCTGTGAATGTCGAATCGGTCGTTTCATTGATGCGTCGACAAGTCGACTGTCGGTCCCATTTGGATGTTATTCGTTGTGGCCGTTGGTTGCGGAAGCAGTCAGTCGCTTCAGCCCAAACGCTGCAGTGGGAATTGATCAGCCTTCTGGAGCTTGGTCGTGAGCAGAAAGCAGCGACAATTTATCGACGTTGGGCGGATCGTTTGTGTCTGGCTCCAGCTTTTCGGTCTCTATTTGAGCGCTTTCTGGCTCGTGAAGATTGGGTTGAATCAGTCGAATCTACTTTGATAATGTCTCGCCAGATTCTTGGCGCAGACTTGGAGAAGCGTCGACCTGAATCTGATTATCTTGATGAATTGTCTGGATTCACCAATGTTGTTTTGATTTCGAATAGTTCGACGCTGAGATTTTCTGAGCACGATAAAGATGTAATGTGTGCGATGGAAAAACCCTTGTTTGTCTATTTCAATATTGGCAATCCATTGCTACTTGCTGAGCGTGAACTGAGTACGCGTGATCATCTCGATGCTGCTGGTCTCAGACATCAGCAGCTGAGTCAACGACTTCGCCAGAACCGCTTGATTTAATGGACTCCATCAGCGCTTGGTTGGTTGGCTCTGGCGCTTCGTCATGGGGGCAATGACCTGCCCCTTGGATGACGTTGATTGATCGCACGCAATCGATGGATTCAGCCCAGCGTTGAGCCTCAGGCAGGGGTTCCCATGGATCACGTTCTCCCCAGATGAGATCCACAGGAATCGTCAGGTCTGCCATCAGATGTGGCGCCAGGTGATCATCGAACAGATTGATGAAGCCGCGGAAGGCTTCGCTTGCCCCGTCTCGCTGCGTGGGCTGGAAGAGAATCTCCACCAGGGCATCGTCGATGTTGGCGCCACTGGGGTAGGCCTGTTTCAGCACGCTGCGGATCAAGGCGGGTCGAGCCGCATTGCGAAATAAAGCTGTGCTGAGCCAGCGCTGACGCACCATCGTTTTCAACAACGGTCGGATCCAGGCCATCCACGCTGGTTGCGTCGCCAGTTGCTTGTCGTCCATCAAGCGCTGAGCACAGTCGATCAGTACAACGCCGGTGCAGGGTGATCCTTGTGGGGTTTCCGCCAGCAGTTGTGCTGCCCGCAGAGCCACGACTCCGCCGATGGAGTTGCCCACCAGCAGCACCGGGCGGTCGATCATCTCGCGGCAGAAGGCCGCCACCTGGCCTCCCCAGAGGTCGAAGCCGTAATGGACTGATCCCTCCTGCTCGGGTTCATCCTTCAACCGTGCCCGGGGTTGATCGCTCTCTCCGAAGCCCAGCAGGTCGATGGCATAGGTGGGAGCCGCTTGCGCCAGAACCGGTTGGTTGAATCGCCAGTGCTGGGTGTTGGCGCCGAAACCGTGGATCAGCAGAACGGCGACGGGGGCATCCGTCGGTGTAGCCATCGCGCCCATCTGCGTCCAGCCGATGCTCAGACCTTTCCAATCCCAGCAAGCCATTTCCGCTCCAGGATGAGGGTGAACGTTAGGGGCTGAGCACGCGGATGGGTTCCCTGCTTGATCCAGCACTGCCACGGCTGGTGGAGGCCATCTCTCAGGTGCTGCTGGGCAAGCAGGAGCAGGTGCGCTTGGCGCTCGCCTGTCTGCTGGCCGGAGGCCATCTTTTGATTGAGGACCGGCCGGGGATGGGCAAATCCACCCTGGCCGAGACCCTGGCCCGGGGATCGTCCCTGGCCTTCAAGCGCGTCAGCTTCACCAGTGACCTGTTGCCTGCGGATCTCACCGGTATCAATGTGTTCGATGCCGGCACGGCGCAGTTCCGCTTTCAGGCCGGGCCCCTGTTCAGCCAGGTGCTGCTGGCCGATGAGATCAATCGAGCCAGCCCCCGCACCCAGAGCGCCCTGCTCGAGGCGATGGCGGCCGGTCGCGTCAGCGTGGATGGCACCAGCCATCCGTTGCCCCAGCCGTTTTTCGTCATCGCCACCCAGAACAGCCTGGATCAGGTGGGCACCAGTCCGCTGCCGGAGGCTCAGCTGGATCGCTTCCTGATGCGGATCAGCCTTGGTTTCCCCGGACGAGAGGCGGAGCGCACCCTGCTGCAGGGCGGTGGCCTGGATGCCTCCGCGCTGCAGGCCTGCCTGGATGCCGCCGGATTGCAGGATCTGCAGCAACGCTGCCGCCAGCAGCACTGCTCCGACGAACTGATCAGCTACGTGCTGGATCTGATGGCCGCCAGCCGCCGCGGCGGCCATGGGCTGTCGCCTCGGGCCAGTCAGGGGCTGGTGGCTGCTGCCCGGGCCTGGTCGCTGCTGGAGGGCCGTGATCACGTCCGTATCGATGACGTGCAGGCGGTGCTGCCGGCGGTTGCCGAACATCGCCTGGATGCGGGTGTCCCCAGCGGCGCCGATCAACCCTTGAGTCAGGCACTGCTGCAATCCATCGATGCCCTCCGCTGAGCACCGTCTGGGTCTGCGAACCCTTTACATCATTCCCAGTCGTTTCGGAATGGTCTGGCTGGCAGCGGCCGCCCTGCTGCTGCTGGTGGCCATCCAGACCGGCAGCAACAGCACCTTGCTGATCGCCTTTCTGCTGCTGGGGCTGATGCTGCTGGCGATGTTTCTCACCCACGACAATCTCCAGGGCATCACGCTGCGCTGCGGCGAGCCGTCGCCGGGTTTTGCCGCCGAACCGATGTCCTACCCCCTGCGGTTGATCAGCCCGACCCCACGGCAGCGGCTGCAGCTGCGTTTTCAGGGTCAGGCACCCCAGACGCTTGAGCAGCTCAGTGCGGGGGAGACCGGCATCGGGTTGTCCTGGACCTCAGGCAGTCGAGGCTGGCAGCGGCCGCCGCGGCTGCTGCTGGACAGCGTGGCGCCCCTGGGGTTGTTCATCTGCTGGGCCCGCTGGCAGCCCCCCCTTCCCCAATTGGTCTGGCCGGCCCGCAGGCGTGGCCCGGTGCAGGACCAGAGCCCCCCGCGTCGGCAGGAGGGTCTTGATGAATGGCGGGATCTGCGGCCCCATCGGCCCGGCGAACGTCAGGCGTTGGTGGACTGGGCCGGTGCTGCCAAGGGTCGGCCGCTGCAGGTGAAGCTCTTCCAGGCTCCTGGGGATGCTGAGCGACTGCTTGCTCCCGCCGCTGGAGTGCCGCGGGAAGCAGCGTTGCAGCATCTGGCGGAGCGCATCTGGCAGTTGCACCACCGTGGAGAGCGCTACGGCCTGTGCGTGAGCGGTCGAACCGTGGCTCCCGCCACAGGGCTGCGCCATCGCGATGCCTGCCTTGCCCTGTTGGCTCTGGCATGACCAGCGGGATCCTGCTGCTGCAATGCCTGGGGCTCAACCTCTCCGCGCCGTTGACCTGGCCCACCTGGGGGCTGGTGATCTGTGCCTTGCTCAAGCGTCGGGAGAGCCGCCGCGCCGCCGATCACCGGCTGGTTGCACTGCTGCAACTGGTCTCCACCGGTCTGCTGGCGGCCCAGATGCAGGGTCTGCTGGCCAGTGTTCTGCAACTGCTGACGGTCATCTCCGCCTTGGCGGGCCTGCTGGCCCATGAACTGGGGGGTGTCGGTTCGCTGCCAGCCCTGTTGCGGCGCAGTCTTCAGCTGCTGGTGGCGGCCCTGCCGCTGGCCCTGGTGCTGTTTCTGTTCGTGCCGCGGATCGCTCCGCTATGGACCACGGATCTCGGCCCCCGCGGCGGTGCGGTCACTGGTCTGTCTGCGCAGATGGATCCCCTCTCCATCAGCGAGCTCGTCCGCAGTGATGCCCCCGCAGCCCGGGTGACCCTGGAGGAGGCCGAGCAGCTCAGGCCAGACGCCTACTGGCGGGTGCTGGTGCATGAGCAGTTCGATGGTCGTCGCTGGCGACATCAGGATCCGCTGCCGCGTCGGAGGCCCCCGCAGCTCCCGACGCTGTCCGCTGCTCCAGCCCAGTGGTGGCGGGTTGAGCCGTCGCCGGTGCGTGCGGTTCCCTGGGACGGTTCAGCCCAGCCAACCGCTTCCAATCAGTGGGTCAGCCCTGAAGGAGAACTGCTGTTGGACACGTCATCCC
>MDTE01096827.1_pt1 | contig 11345 bp, 10 predicted proteins | sample 811231 | NCBI WGS metagenome assembly MDTE01 (sample SAMN05326651, study PRJNA326480) | marine metagenome | isolation source: seawater | place: Indian Ocean: Red Sea | collected 2010
AGTGAACCAAGCTCCAACAATTTTTGCGACTGTACCAGGCGAAGCTAAGGTGAATCCTATCCCCATGATGATGAATAAAACATAGGCATGCCAAAGTTCTTGTACTGTAGACATTCCGGCAAGCGCCAAACCACCAATAGCCACACCTGTTGCCGCTACGGTTTTAGGGTCATATCGGTCTGCCAGCATTCCAGCGACTGGGCGTAGGCCGCCTGTTGCAAGGCCAGCAATTGCAATTGCTCCTGCGAGTGAACCGCGGGTCCAGTCAAATTCTTCGGTTACCGGCTTAAGGAAGATACCGAATGAAAATCTTGATCCAGCACCACCGAACAGCATCAGCGCAGTACCCAGAACGACTATCCAGCCGTAGCGTAAATTTCGGAGTTTAAAGATTTTTGACTCGCTAAATATGTTCGAATTAAAGACCTTAGATCAAGGAGATGGTAATGAAGCATATCTGATCTCCTGACTATATCTGATGTGAGGATTAATTAAAGATGTTATTTCATAATGAAAATGAAGAGTCTTACTTACGTTCAATAAACAGAAAGGGGATGGTTGCAACCATCCCCTTTCTGAAGCTCGATTATGAGGTTATTTACTAGCATCCGAACAGACTGTGTCAATAATCAGCTGGGTTACGACATACGGGTCGCAGTTGGCATTGGGGCGTCTGTCTTCAATGTATCCCTTGCCGTCTTGGGCTACCTGCCAAGGTATGCGGATAGAGGCACCCCTGTCTGAAACACCGTAAGAGAATTGATCGTATCTCTGGGTCTCATGCAGACCGGTTAGCCGGTCTTCTATTTTGTCCCCATAACCGGCTATATGCTGCTCAGGTTTACCTTTAGCACCAAGGGATTCAGCTGCCTGCACACATGCGTCATAGGAATCGCGCATTTCTGTGGTTGAGAAGTTTGTGTGACATCCTGCACCGTTCCAATCTCCCGGAATCGGTTTGGCGTCAAATGAAACAGAGATTGGCATTCCTTTGGGACCATTTACGTCTTCTCCGATCCTTTGGATTAACCATCTCGCCAGCCACAATTCATCACCTACACGGGGAGCCGCTACCGGTCCAATTTGGAATTCCCATTGTCCTGCCATAACCTCAGCGTTGATGCCGGAAATGTGTAGTCCTGCGTCTATGCATGCCTGGAGGTGCTTGTTTACAACTTCTCTACCAAATATTTCATCTGCTCCGACACCACAGTAGTAACCACCCTGTGGAGCTGGGAATCCGATATCAGGCCAACCGAGCGGATTGGGTCCTTCAAAGAATGTATATTCCTGTTCGAGGCCAAACCATGTGTCAAGATCGCCGTATTTTTCTGCTGATGCAGCGCATTTGGCACGCGTGTTGGTCGGGTGAGGCGTCTCTTTGTCGGTTAGGAGGGTTTCGCATAAAACTAATTTATTAGAACTACCCCGAATTGGATCAGGAGTGACTAGTACGGGACTCAGAACGACGTCTGAATTGTCACCTGAAGCCTGATTAGTAGATGAACCATCAAATCCCCAAATTCCAGGCTCTTTGTTATCTGCTAAGACCTGTGCCTTCGATCGCAATTTTGCAGATGGTTCCGTACCATCGATCCAAATATATTCGGCTATGTAGGCCATGGTGTTATTCCTCGCTCTGTCACAGCGTGCTCAGGACCCATGTGATCTGAGCGGTGTATTCGATTTGTATATGGCGCATTTTACGCACCAAGTACGCCTTCGGCTAGTTTAGTTGGTCAACCGTCTATTTTGGCTGACGAAGTATTAATTTACTTTACGTGTGTTTCAAGAGTGTTTCGATTTTGATGCAAGTGTAGGAATCTTATGAAAAGTACTGAAATGCTTTAAACAGAATTCGACTCATGCCGTTTCAAACTACATAATCTTGTTATGGACCGTGAACATTTCAAAATCTTGGACGGCACTGCAGATGACTTGACCAAGTGGCATCGCAGGAACTCTCCGTTGCAGCTGGATTTAAAGAGTGCTGATCTTTCGGGACGAGACCTGAGCGGACGGGATTTTTCTCGTGCAATACTCGATGGCGTTAACTTTTCAGGTTCAAATCTCGACGATGCCGTCTTTACGGAAGCTAGAATGCGGTACGCTGATTTTTCTGACGCCTCTATGAAAAGGGCAATTCTTTATCGATCAAATTGTGCGGGTGCCAACCTGACAAATACGGACCTTGCCGGTGCATCACTTTACCGTTGCGTGTTGCGAGAAGCTGTTATCAGTGGTGCGAATTTTAAAACCGCAAAGATATACAAGGTAGCTTGGCCAGAAGGTTATGACGTTTCTGCATATGGTTGATCTGGGTCATTAATCACCCAGACTACCTGTAACGCGCATTAAAGTTTCCTGTACTAGTAACTCGTGATCAAGTGACCGAAGAGGTTCTGATTCTCCGTGTATGTTTCGCACTAGCTCAGCAAAAGTATCGACATAACGGGCCCTGTCTTCGATTTTCACTATGTTGACGCCTGCGGTGTAATCGCCCTGATCTTGTTCAAGCGTCAGCCTTATAGTGTCGGCTGGCTCGAAAGGTTCCATTATTGCTGAACCCTTTGTTCCATAGACTTCGAACCTTCTTGCCATCGGTTTTGTTTCCATCGCGGCGATATCGACGGTTGCAATCGCTCCGGTGTATTCAAATACTCCGAGTGTGTTGTCCATCATCTCGCGTGTCTCTGATGCGGAATTTTGGAAGAATCGCGTAACCTTGTTAGGCCTTCCAAGTATCCAGACGACCTGATCAAGCATGTGACCACCCAAGTCAAACATGACACCGCCCTGATAATGTGCCAGACCTTCCCGTCCAATAAGCTGTCCTTCGGGGTTTTTTTCGGGTATCCAGGTCGACATGTGTGCTCTTACCTGAAATATGTGCCCAAGAAACCCAGATCTCGCCCAGTTAGCAATTTTTTCGAATCCATCATGTTTTCGAAACATGTATCCCATCTGTAAGAAGGTTCCCTGGGATCGTGCCAGTTCAACCACCCGTTCAAATCGCTGGTAGTCGTTGCCGGCTGGTTTGTCGTAAAAAACGTGTTTGCCTGCTTTTACAATTTGTTCAGTTTGTTCCAGGCTTTCTTGATTTGAGCCCTCTGATGAGACGGCGACGATTGAGGGGTCTTCCAGTATTTCTTCGGCGCTATCTAAAAAATTAGTTTGATTCCAAGATGCGCTTCCTTCTACCTGTTTTCGACGAATCTCGTCTGGTTCGAAAACACCAACCAGTTCAACTTCAGGATGTTCGTTCATGACCTGCATTACACCTTGTGCATGACCATGCTTTGTTCCTATTTGAGCCATTCGAAGTTTTTCGGGCATCTGAACAGTTTCTCCATCTGATAGGGCATCTTTAATATTTACTGCGAGGTATGAACGACGAGTGTCGCAGCAGTTTACGCCGTGCTTAGATTGCGCGCACTGTTTCAATGAATGTCTTGATCAGTTTGGGATCTTTTATGCCATCAGTTTCCACTCCACTTGAGACATCGACACCCCATGGGGCAAGCTGTGATATCGCAGCTTGAACATTTTCTGATTTAAGTCCGCCCGCAAGCAAAACATGGTTCTGATCGGCGACACCTTCAGCGGCGGACCAGTTGAAAGATCTTCCAGATCCACCAGGTGTATCAATGTCAAAACGATCAAGAACCACTCTATGTCCTGCATTGAGGTGTGATTCAACGGTTTTATAGAGGTCGTTTGGCTTCGTACCGTCTTTGACTCGTATTTGTCTGAAGATAGGCAAATTCAATCTCGAAACATAGTCGGAATTCTCTTCTCCGCACAGTTGTACGAAGTCTAGATTCGTTTTGGCAGCAGTTTGGTTGACAAAATCGACGCTCTGATTTCTAAAAAGACCTACCAATTTTATTGATTTAGATACTTGAGTTGAGCCCCGGTACTCATTGATTATTTGAGCTGCTTCATCCGGTTGAAGTTGTCTACGCACTCCATCTACAAACACGAAGCCTAGAAAATCTGCTCCACATTCGGATGCCACTGATGCTGCTTTTGCGCTGCGTAGCCCGCAGATTTTTATTTGCGTGTAGCTCTTGGTCATTTCATCAACTGACTTGTATTTCAGCCATTTCTCTTGCCAGGTCACCTACGTTCCCACCTGCTCTCATCAATGATTCACCTACGAGAACGGCCTTAGCGCCCGCTAGACCCATTCGTTTTACATCGGTTGAGTTTGTCATCCCGCTTTCAGCCACTTTGATTTTATCGGGAGGTATTTTTTTGGCTAATTGTTCAAATACGGAAAGAGATGTTTTCAGAGTTTTTAGGTTTCGGTTGTTTACACCGACTATTGTTGGCTCAATTTCCATCGCTATGTCGAGTTCTGGTTCGTCAAACACTTCTACGAGCACGTCCATTTCCATTGAGGTTGAAATTGCAAAGAGGTCTGCGTATTGGCCGGGATCGAGTATGGCGATGATCAAAAGTATGCAGTCTGCACCTGCTGAACGTGCCTCGTGGATTTGATATTCATCCACGATGAAATCTTTACGCAGAACAGGCACATTAGCTGGGCGTGCAATCCGCGTAGCAGCAGTAAGATCTTCGATAGAACCTGAGAAATAATCATGTTCGGTAAGAACAGAAATTGCTGCAGCCCCTGCATCGCAATAAAGTGCTGCTCTTTGCGCAGGATCCAGATCAGGGTCTAGTGAACCGGCTGACGGGGATGACCGCTTCATTTCAGCAATAAGAGAGATTCCGTTTCTTGTACTGAGAGATTCCTGAAAAGAAAGTGATGTTTCACAATTTTCCGCAACACTTCGGACATCCTTTATGCTGCGCAGTTTCTTCGCTTGCTCGATTGTTCCTAAACGTTTTTCAACGATTTCACCGAGTATTCCGGGTATTTCGTTCAAGATTGCTCCTGACTCGCTTTGATCAAGGCATTTAATTTTGCCTGCGCGGATCCCGAGTCGATCGAGTCCTGTGCGATTTCCGCTGCTTCCTGGAATGCAGTAGCTCTACCGGCTGCCATGAGCGCGGTTGCAGAATTTAATACGACTACATTACGTCTGGATGTTTCTGGAGCAATAGGCGGATTGTGCCCGCCTCCCGAACCATCGAAAATATCAAGGATAATTTGAGCTGAGTGATCTACTGATTCTGCAACTAGATGGTCTCTTTTTCCTTCCTGAAGACCAAAATCTGCAGGGCGAGTACGTCGACGCTTTACTCCGTCAGAATTGACCTGGTAGATCAGGGTGTGTCCTTCAACGTCTACCTCATCTGCTCCAGATTCAGCATTTACCACGAATGCATATTGTGTTCCAAGAATTTCGAGTGCTTTTGCAATTCGTTCAGCAAATGCTTTATCAGATACACCGATAACCTGTCGGCTTGCTCTCGCAGGGTTGGTCAGGGGGCCAAGAAAGTTGAATATCGTGCGTATCCCAAGTTGCGGTCGCAGTGGTCCTGCGAATTTCATAGCGGGGTGAAATGCCTGGGCGAACATGAATCCTATCCCGGCTTTTGTTAGGCAGTTTTCCACTTCTTTGGGACCGAGCGTTATATCAACGCCGAGTGCTTCGAGTACATCTGCGCTACCGGTAGAACCCGACATTGCTCTATTTCCGTGCTTTGCAACATTAACCCCTGCGCCTGCGACAACAAATGCGGACGCTGTTGAAATGTTGAACCAATTTAGCCCGCTACCGCCTGTGCCGCATGTATCAACCATGTCCATATCAGTATCGATATGTAGTGAAACTTCCCGCATCACACCGGCCATTCCTGCAATTTCCTGCGAAGTCTCTCCTTTCATACGCATGGCAGTAAGGAATGCTCCAAATTGTGCTGGCGTAGCCTGTCCTGTCATGATCTCGCGCATGGCATCGGCAGCCTGGTCATGCTCAAGGTCTATTCCCTCGACTGCAGTTTGTATCGCCTGTTGAATGTTCATTTTGTTTAATCTCGTGTTCAGGTTGGGTTGCAGTTTTATTTGCTAGGAGATGGCTTATCGAGAAAGTTTTGCAGCAGTTCCTTCCCCGCTTCTGTCATGATGGACTCAGGGTGGAACTGAACTCCTTCCACATCTAGATCCTTGTGGCGTATTCCCATGATGATGCCGTTTTCTGTCTTGGCTGTTACATCGAAGTCATCAGGAACAGTATCTGGCTCGACAGCGAGTGAATGGTATCTGACAGCTTCGAAAGGTTGTGGCAAATTATTGAACACTCCTTCACCCGTGTGGTGGATTGAGGAGGTTTTCCCATGTCGTATCTCACCGGCACCCTTGACTATTCCTCCAAAGGCCTGAGCAATGCATTGATGGCCAAGGCAAACTCCCAGCACTGGGATTTTTCCGGCGAAGTGTTTGATGACGTCTATAGATATGCCGGCATTATCTGGCGTTGACGGGCCAGGTGATATAACCACTCGATCAGGATTTAGGTTGGAGAGTTCTTCGATGGTAGCTTTATCGTTCCTGACTACCTCCACAACAGCACCAAGTTCTGACAGATATTGGAACAGGTTGTAGGTGAAACTATCGTAGTTATCGATTAGCAAAAGCATTGTTATCACCCGGCCATGACTTTAAAAGTTTGTCTGTGTTGGACATTGTTTGTGGATTTCTGGTTCTTTGTGAATTGTGCACGTGCTATCGCTGAAAGAGGTGCTTTGACTTTTTGTATCGATTCTAGATTTTCTGCGACGGGATCGGAATCGAAAACAATGCCTGCTCCACCTTGGACATGTGCCGTACCACCTCGCAAGATTATGGAACGAATGATAGTCCCCGAATCTACGTCTCCGTTCTGTCCGAACCACCCTATACCTCCACAATATGGCCCACGGCCTTCCAACTCTAGATTGGCGATTAGCTGAATTGCTCGCAGTTTTGGTGCGCCTGAGAGTGTTCCTATTGGGAATCCCGCTTTGAATGCATCTAGTCCGTTATTATTTTTCGATAGCTGTCCTTCAATTCTCGATACTAGATGCATAACATGTGAGTAGCGTTCAACATGTTTTAGTGACTGGACTTTTACACTTCCTATTTTGCAGACGCGTCCCAGATCATTACGGGCGAGATCTACTAGCATTACATGTTCAGCAGTCTCTTTTTCATTTGAAATAAGATCAGCTTCGTTTTGTAGATCCTCTTCAGCTGTATCTCCACGAGGGCGAGTGCCTGCGATTGGATGGATTGATGCAACACTGCCCTTCGATCGGAGCATTAATTCGGGAGATGCTCCGATTATCTGCATGTCACCGAGGTCAACCAGGTACATATATGGGGAAGGATTCATGGTCGTCAGGTGTTTGTATATATCTAAGGGGTTAGCTGACGTGTTGACGGTGATTCTCCGTCCTAAAACCACCTGAATTAACTCTCCATCGATGATTGCATTCCGTGCCGAATTGACCATTTTTTTATACTTGATAGCACTCACTAATGACGTACTGTGAATATCTGGAGCTTCGGTGTCTGGGAGTTGCTTTACTTGGTTAGTGAGAGACGCAGTGTCTAATGTTCTTGATATTTCTGAGATGCGATCGCGAGCAGTGTTAAATGTGTTACCTGTTTCGGAAAAAATTATTATGTGAATCTGATTGAGTTCGTGGTCGAATACGAGCAATTCACGTGGAAACGCAAATGCTGAAACTGGTGAACCGGTTGGGTCTTTAGGCAGATTTTTTAATGATGGCTCGAAGTGCTTTATGGCTTCGTAGCCTATGAATCCAAATGCACCTGTAATGAGAGCAGGCAAGTTGGCTATTGGCGATACCGATTGCGACTTGAATTTTTTCCGCAGGGTTTCTATAGGGTCAACGTCTCCGGATGATTCATCCGGACCTGTCCTGATAATAGTTCTAACGGTTGGGCAAATATATGAGTATCTCGAGGCTCCTTCTTCGTGAGATTTAGACTCATAAATAAATGCCGGATGATCTGTAGATTGAAGTGATTTGAATGCTTCAACGGGACGAAGTTTAATTGGTTCGATCACGCCGTGAACGGTCGCCACGTTAAATTTGGTTGAATTGAGTCTGAACTCTTCAGGGGTTGTTTTGATGGTCAGACTAGGCACTTGAGGATTCCTCAGCGTGGTCTATAGCTCGCATTAGTGCTCCCATCTTATGCAGTGTCTCTTCGTACTCTGTTTGGGTGTCACTGTCAGCGACGATTCCACCACCCGCTTGGAGATAGGCTACTCCGTCTTTGAGAACCATTGTTCTCAGGGAGATAGCTGTATCCATGTTACCCGTGAAGCTGAAGTACCCGACTGCACCGCTGTAAGGGCCGCGTTTATTTGGCTCTAGTTCAGCGATAAGTTGCATCGCCCGTACTTTTGGAGCGCCAGAAACGGTGCCCGCAGGGAAAGCGGCTTTCATGGCGTCGAAGGCGTCGTATTTGTCAGAGAGGTAACCCGTAACGTGTGAAACTATATGCATTACGTGGGAGTACTTTTCGATTTCGAAGCTCTGCGTGACATCTACGCTTCCCGGGTCTGAAACACGCCCGACGTCGTTCCGTCCGAGATCAAGTAGCATTACGTGCTCTGCCACTTCTTTTTCATCATTAATAAGTTCATTTTCCAGCTCATCGTCGTGTTCTGGTGTTGTCCCTCTGGGACGCGTTCCAGCAATGGGATGAACCGCCATCTTGCCGTCGATCACCTGGGTTAGAAGTTCTGGCGACGCGCCGACAATGTGGAAGTCGTCTAACTCAACAAAAAACATATATGGAGACGGGTTTATCGCTCTCAGCGAACGGTAAAGGTCGAATGGTTTAACCGGTGTTCTGCGTGCCAGCCGTTGGGAGAATACTACTTGGATTACTTCACCTTCTTGTATGGCTTGCTTGCACTTTGCAACGGCTTCGCCATAGTACTCCCGGGTCATGTTTGGTACGTAGGGTTGAGCAGTCACTTCGCCATGTTCAATGGGTGGTTGCTCCGGATGCCCGACGGCGTTGTAGTCGAGATTTGGGTCGCGTGAGGTGAACCCTGAAGGTGGGAGGAAATTACGCCTGGAGCTTCCTGCTGGGATTGGCTTATCCAGTCGAGCAATCACCTCTTCTATTTTTGCGGTTGCCTTTTTGTAAGAGTCATCCGAATTTCCATTCACACTTGCGTGGGAGACTACGAATATGGTGTGGCGAACGTGGTCGAAAATGAGCACCGAGTCAGTGAGCATGAAAACTGACTCGGGGACGTTGAGTCCCGATTTTTCTTCGCTGATCGGAGGGACTGTCGGCTCGAAATAACGGATCGTGTCGTAAGAAAGAAATCCCACAGCTCCTCCGTGGAATTTTGGAAGACCGTCGACAGTTGCGTATTTGACGGTAGACATTCGATCGCGCAGTAAGTCGAGGGGGTCGACCTCACCGTGCTCAGTACCCTCTCCAGTTGTGAGTACCTCTGATGGCTCGGTACCCAGGATGCTGTAGCGGGCCACGTTCTCCCCGCCTTCTACTGATTCGAAAAGGAATGAGTGGGACCCCACTGCTGTCTTTAAGAAAGCAGAAACTGGGGTTTCGAGATCTGCACTGATCTCGCGATAAACCGGGATCAGGTTGTGGTCAGTTGAAAGATTTTTGAATGTGTTGAGGTCTGGTGTGTAGCTAGCCATGTTTTTTTACCTCGTGGAGATAGAAGTTGGCTTGAACGAAAGTCAATATCGGTTCATTGCACAGTGAATTTTTTCTCTTTGAAGTTTTGTAGTTATTCGTCACTAGTGTTATTTGATCTGTTTATTTCCAGTTCTTTGTGTAGCTTGATATGCGCATAGCGTCTCTGACCATCTTCATTGTTTCTGCAGCGATTACACGTGTGCGTGCAACCCCCGCCATCAGTGCATCCTCAACAAGGTTCATGTTCTCTTCGTAATAATGACGTTTCTCGCGTATAGGATCTAGGAAGTTGTTTATGGCTTCGGCCAGTGCCATCTTGACCTCGACGTCGCCAATGTTGCCTTCCCGGTAACGGGTTTTGAAATCTTCTATTTGGGCTGTGTCTGGGTTGAATGCATCGTGATATTGGAAAAGGGGGTTTCCTTCGACCTTACCCGGTATGTCGGCTCTTATACGGTTGGGGTCAGTGAACATTCCACGAACTTTCTTTGTGACTGTCTTTTCATCATCTCCGAGCATGATCACGTTGCCTTTGGACTTGCTCATCTTGCCTTGACCGTCGGTTCCCGAGAGTCTTGGGACTTTTCCGATTAATGTTTCTGCCTCTGGGAATACTTCACCAAACATGCGATTGAATTTGCGAGCTACTTCGCGCGTCATTTCTACGTGGGGTGACTGATCATCCCCAACGGGTACGAGATGAGCTCTTGGAATTAAGATATCTGCAACCTGGCTCATCGGATAATTGAAAAATCCTACAGTCCGTCGTTCCACTTCAAGCGCGTCTAGCTCCCCTTTCAAAGTAGGGTTACGTTCAAGCATTCCAAGGGGTGTGATGAAGCTGAGCAACATCGTAAGTTCGGCAAACTCTGGAACGTAGCTCTGTACCGCGAATGATGAGTTTTCGGGGTCAAGTCCGACTGCAAGCCAGTCCAGCGTGACTTGCAATACTGAGTCTCTAATAAGGTCGATGTCGTGGAAATGGTCGCCGAGTGCCTGGTAGTCAGCTATAAGGAAATAGCACTCGTACTGGTTCTGCAGATCGACCCAGTTGTGCAACGCACCCACATAGTGCCCGAGGTGTAGTGCTCCGGTTGGACGGATGCCGGTGAGTATTCTCTTTTTTTGTTCGTTGGCGGCCATGCTGTCGACTGACTTTCGCTTTGATTGATAATCGAGGTTGAGTCATTCCGAATTTTTCTTTTGTGTTTTTCCACAGAAATTCGGCATAAAAAAACCTCGCTCCCAGTGCAAGGGGCGAGGATTTCTCGCGGTGCCACCCTTATTGCCGTATCAGGAATCCTGATCTGGCATCTTTGTCAGGCACGCGGTCAAGGCATTCGAGACCGTAGGCCCTAGGCTCTGATAACGGTGCCAACTCCGTCGGAAACTACTTGATAATCTTTCGCTTCGAAGCTCACGGGGCCATTCAGTTACGGTCGTGATATCGGGCTTACACCTTGCCCCGATTCTCTTTGATCCGTACCGAAACCTACTAGTCCCGATCGTCGCAGATATTAAATTTGAACTCTACTCGAGGATAAGCCCTAACGGTATCATCAGTCAATTTTCTATATCGATCTTCAGTGCGATTAATCTATTTACTACGGGTTCTCGTACGCATTGCATATGCGTGAGTGAAAAGAAGCATGGGAGATAGCAGTAGGATCAAAATCGCTAATATATTGTGAGTGAGATCGTTAGTTGTTTCAGGTGGGGTTTCTGATGCCGA
>MDTE01049327.1_pt1 | contig 11344 bp, 7 predicted proteins | sample 811231 | NCBI WGS metagenome assembly MDTE01 (sample SAMN05326651, study PRJNA326480) | marine metagenome | isolation source: seawater | place: Indian Ocean: Red Sea | collected 2010
AACGGGTCGGATTTTCCACCGAATCCGCCGCCGACGAAGGTACGAACGACGTTGATTTGATGCATTGGCACGTCGAGGACGGTGGACAGCGCCCGATGGGTGTAGTGGGGGACCTGTTGAGGGGTGTAGAGTTGAAGTCGGCCGTTCGGGTCCCAATGGGCGACGACAGCGTGGGGCTCGGTGAATCCGTGGTGAACCCCGGCCATCGTCCACGACCCGTGGGAAGATGCATGAGGGGAGTTGACGAGGGAGCGGTCTCCAAACTCCTGGAACACGCGCTTCTGCACGTTGGTCCGGGCCAGGTGGTACTTCCCTCGCCAGTGGATCGGCTCGTCATGGTCCTCGAGTCCCTTCTTGGGGTCAAAGACGGGTTCAAGTTCCTCCCACTCGATGTCGAACAGGGACAGGGCTTCGATGGCCGTGGCTTCGTCAACCGCGGCGACGCACGCCACCAAGTCCCCGACGTGGCGAACCTTCTCCACGGCCATGGCATGCTCGTCCTTGGTCACCGGCAGAACTCCAAACCGGTTAGGTGCGTCTTGACCCGTGGAAACGGCGATGACACCCGGGAGGGCTTCCACACGGGACGTGTCGATGGATTTGATGCGGGCGTAATGGTGGGGGGATCGCAGGATTTTACCGATCAGCTCGCCGGGGAGGCGAACGTCATCGCCGTACCATGCCTGACCGGTGACCTTGGCGTTTGAATCGACGAGCGGGATGGACTTCCCGACAATCGTCCCCGTTCGGTCTCGGTCGTGGATGTGGTCGCCGGCGGGTTTCGGCTCCTTTCCGCCCACGGTTTCAGGAATGAAGTCGAGGTCTCGGGGTCGCATCGTTGGCTCACTGCCGCCCGAGCCGGGCGGTGGAAACACCTGCTTGCCAGCGACGCGCTTGCCGTCCTTGCGAACCTCCGAGGAGGAGGCACCCGGTTGTTGACGATAACTTCCCATGGTGATCACTTCGCATGGCCGGGTGGCATCGTGGGCTCCTCAGGACCGGATGGGTGGGGGTCGGGGTGAGGATCACTGGCGGGCGCAGCGACCTCGCCTTCACCTCGGTGGAGAGCGGCGGCGGCTTCGATGGAATCAATGATTTGCTGGTAGCCCGTGCAGCGGCACAGATTCCCCTCAATGGCGCAGGCAATTTCGTCCCGGGTGGGGTTGTTGTTTTCGTTGAGGAGCGCTTGCGAGGCGACCAGGAAACCGGGCGTGCAGAAACCGCATTGCGAGCCCCCGTACGTGGCAAAGCAGGTTTGAATCGGGGCCAGATGGGCGCCGTCGGACAGTCCTTCCACGGTGATGATGTCCGCGCCCTGCACCTGACCGGCGAGGGTGAGGCAGGACAGTTTCGGTACACCGTCGATCATCACCGTGCAGCAACCGCACGTTCCGAGATCGCAACCGCGCTTCACACCGAGCGTACCGACCTTGTCTCGAAGGACGTCGAGGAGGACAGCGTTGCTTGGCGCAAGGACCTCGAACGGGCGGCCGTTCACTGTTGCAGCCCATCGCTTTCCCTCAGGAGCGGGAATCATCGAGACATGCTCTTCGCCAACCATGGTCGCCCCCGTGTTGCCGTAGCGGAAGAACCCTTTGATGATTGGGGGTCTGCGGCCTCGTCTTCTGCTCCGGCCGTGCCGACGATGAGCGGTAGAAGACCGTGCTCAATCCAGGAGCGCAGCGTCGTCGACGACGGCTTCAATGTCCTGGTCGCTCTTCGTCCAGTCCATCGTTTCAACCTCGATGGCACCCTCGGTTTTGTTCAGGACGATCATGCCGCTGATCACCAGCAGCACGAGAATCAGAAGGATGGCGGGCGCCACCCAGCCGGGGAGGTCCCCGAACAGACTTTCCTGGGCCGTTGAGAAGGATTTGGCGTTCGCCGTGTCCATGAGCATCACGTTGACCGAGACGAGGGACGTGGCGGAATGGCCGCCGCTTTCGTTGGCGATCAGGGCTCGGAGCGAAAGGGTGTGGTTGCCCTCGACGTCGATGCCGGGAAGGTGTTCAAGTTGGTTGACGATGGTGTAGAGGTCCAAGGTGGCGGTGTCGTCGCCTTCGCTGAAGCTCTGGAGGTTGGCCCAGTCGTCTCGCAGGTGGTTGCTCCGCCACTGGAGCGTGTCCACGTAGCCATTGAGTTCAATTTCGATGCCGTCGCCCGGCGCCAGGTGAATGCGATCGTCCTTTCCGGCCGCCGTCTCAACGATGACCGATACCGAGGTGTCCAACTGGTAGTCTCGCTGGGCCGCTTCCATGACGGCAGCCAGCGCCTCCACGTGCCCGTGGCCGTAGACGTTGTTTTGCCGGTTCTTCGGAATCAGATCTTCGGCGCACGGCTGGTTAGCGCCCATGTAGTGGCACTCACGGTAGGTGGCGGTTTCCTGGAGGATGTTTCGGACGTCGAACGGCGAAAGGTCCGGGTTGGCTTGAAGCATCAGTGCAACGGTGCCTGCGACGCCCGGCGTGGCCATGCTGGTCCCGCTGAAGGCCACGTAGCCATCGCCGGAGTTGTGCTGGGCTGACATGACGTCGGAGCCAACGAAGGCAACGTTGGGTTTGACACGTCCCTCTTCCGTGGGCCCTTCGCTGCTGTACTCAGCGATGGCCGTGTTTTTGTTGAGTGCGCCGACCGTAATGACGTCCTCGGCCCCGCCTGGCGTGCCGATGGTGCCGGGGGCGGCTGAATTTCCGGCAGCGATGAGCATGCTGATACCCGCACGGACCATTTCATTGGCGTAGCGGTTGACGCTGTCCTCTTCGTCCGAGGTCCACTCGATTGGACCCGGTCCACCAAGGCTCATCGAGGCGGCACGGATGTTGAATTTGTATCGGTTTTCAACGGTCCATTGCATGCCAGCCATGACGACGGAGAAACTGCCGGAGCCGCCTGCGTCCAGCACTTTGACGCCGACGAGGTTGGCTTGCGGGGCCATGCCGGGGTGTTCGTAAGTGGGGGCGCCCGTGCCTGCAACGGTGCCTGCACAGTGGGTTCCATGCCCTTGGTCGTCGTACGCTTGAATTTCAGTACCGTTGGTTTTGTCAGGGTTGTTCACGGGGTCGTAGAATGCGATGACCTTTGGGTCGATGGTGCTGTTGTCGTCGTCGAGGTCGTCAAGGCCCACGTGAAGGCTGTCGATACCCGTGTCAATGACGGCCACGGTGACACCCTCGCCGGTGTACCCGGTTTGTTGCTGGGCAAGGTCAACCTGGTGGATGACGGCCATGTCGCCGTTTTGGACCTGGAGAACACCGTCGAGCTCCAGCATCACGACGCCCGGGAGCGAGGTGGTCTCCAAGATCATGGTGTGAGGGATTCGCCCGGCAACGGCATCGATGAGTGGAAGTTCCCATTCGTGGACATACCCGACCTCTCGCTCGAGCATGGCAATGTCCTGTTGCGTGGGGGTGTGGTCAAAGTCAACGATGAGGGGCAGCGTGTTGGCCTCGTCCAAAAACAGAGGGTGGTCGTGGTATTTCTCCACCATGTCGGCAATCTTGTTGTCGTTCTTGTCCATGTTGGTGGTCTCCCACCACGCTTCGCCGCCGCTTGAATCGTTGGTCGAATGGACCGGTACGGCCGCTGCGAAAACGGGCGTGAGCATCAGGAAAAAGCAGAACACACTCAGTAGGGAACGCTTCATGGGAATCTCTCCAACGCGGCCCAGCCGCTGGAGGGATTTCAACTCATTGGAACGACGACAGGGTGATGGCGACGGTGCGTTGTTTCCTGAAATTGAAACCTTGCTCGTCGCGCAGGGTGAACCGTTAAGTGCCCGTCCCCGTTTTCTCAGGCTGATTACGATGGCAGCGCCAAGGAGAAAGTCCGTCCCCGTCCGACCAGCAACCACCCCCGATGTGACCGCTTCCCCGATGGCAGGCGGCATCGTCGCCGGTAGTGCTCCCGACCCCGGCACCATCACGATGGTCCGCCCCAACCAAGCCTACAACAAAGACGACCTGTTTCTGATGAAACTCTCGCAGATCGTGATGATGGGCATCGGTTTCCTGTCCATCTGGTACGGCGTGTTCGCCGTCGCCTTCGACGATGAAGCCACCAACCAAAATTTCCTTGTTCTCTTTGTGGGAGGTCTCTTGTCCTTCGCCGTCTCCATCGGCCTCATTGAACTGCAAAGCAAGAAAAACGGGTACCGTCTGCAAGACATCCAAAACTACTTCCTCGGCATCGCCTTTTTCTTCTCAACCGTCGGTGTGCTTTGGGGTACGCGATTCTTGATGGGGTACGCCACGGGAACGATGGAGTTGGATTGGTTTGGAGAACCCTCCGCCTACACCGACACCGACTGGTCGCCCAACGCCAACGGCATTTACGCCCAAACCATCACCTGCTTGCTGCTCACCTTCGGGCACTACCGCCTCCTGAAGCGATACAGCGGAGACACGAGTTTTGGCTGGGGCGTCGCAACCTACGCCCCCATGGCCGTTCTCATCGCCGGCGTTGGGCCTTGGATTCGATGGTCTCAAAACGAAGTCAGCTGGGAACTTGGTATCGCCATCGTCTTGATTTCGTTCGTGTCCATGGAGATGGCCCTGCGTTCCAACCGAGCCCTCAACTTCGTCGTGGTCGCTGTGGCGGCCGGCGTGGTTCCCATCATTTACGAGATGTTGAACGACAACGCACCCGCCGATGGTGCGGGCGGTGCGCTTTCCTTGATGGTGTTCATCATCGGTTTGCAAGGCTACTACGCTGCCCGTCCTGACCTCCGCAAAGAGGTCATGGAACGCGCCTCCGTGGTGCTCATCGGCATGGTGGTGGTCGCCATCGCCCTGGCGCGAACCGCTCCCGAATTCAATCTCATCCTCGGGCCCTTCAGGGCCGGCGATTATCCCGAACTTGCCGCCTACATCAACATCCCCGTGGCGTTGTGGATCACCGTCCTCCTGGCGTACTTCCCGGCGGTGCTTCAGCAGCGCGTGCCGTGGATGCCCATTGGACTGGCCGTCGCCCTCGTCGTGTTGCCACAAGAGGCCTCAACGATACCGTGGGTGTTGAGCATGATCATGATTCCATACATGGTGTTCATCTCGAAGGTTGCTCGCGCTTGGGTGATCAACATCACGTTGCTGGCGTTCAGCGGTTCCTACCTGCTCAGCGACTGGATCGGCATCGATGAGGGGCTCAGCGCTCAAGCCACCTACGGCGGAACGTGGTTGCACGTCCTCCTCCCCATCTTTTTGGTGGCTGTTTCTGAATTTGGACGCCGGCACAAGCGCATCGAAACCAGCACCAGCTTGGCCATGTTGGGCGCTGTCATCCTCTCGAGGGCCGTCCTCGACCCCGAATGGTTCCTGCCGTGGCTGCTGGTGGCCTACATGTGCATCATGAACTTCGGCATGGCATCTCAAATGAAGACGCCAACCCTCAAAGAACGCAAAGACCTGACGCTGGCCCTGGCGTTCACCTCCATCACCATCCTCCTGTTGGCGCTCTTGGACAACTTGAAACTCCCTCCAACCGACGCTTTCGACGACCTGGTGGCCATGGGTTTGCGACCCCAATTCTTGGTGCTCAGTCTCGCAGTTTACGCCCTCGCTGCGCAGGCGGCGAAACTCGAATTGGATGCCGGCTCCATCTACGCCTGGTTGGGTCAGGGTGGCGAAGGCGAGATGGCCTACAACATGGAAACGAATTCCTGGGAGGTCCAAAGCCCCGACCTGGTTGACAAGGACCAGCGCATCATTGATGCAACGCTCACGCCCCTTGCCAGGTTCAGCTTGCTGACGTCGTTGATGTTGTTCACCTTCACCATCAGCGACGTGACCACGAGCACGTGGTCGGACCAGCCGTACTACATTCTCCTGATGGCGCTGCCCGTGGGGATGCTCATCCGGGAAGTCGTCGCCATGGACACCATCAGTTCTGCTTCACGAGCAGCGGCCGTGACCCTGCTGGTGTTCATCGCAGCACCGCTCTCCCTGTCCCTTGCATCCGATGTCTGGGGAACCGGAGAGGGCATCAACACCGCCACCTTGCTGCTGGACCTCATTTTGGTGAGCGCTCCGCTCATCGTCAATTTCGTCATCGCCGGTCGCGGCTTGGACACGGACGGCCTGAGCCGGTCGAGCGACGCCGTCACCTACGCGATGCTGGTTCTGCTCGCCATGATGGACACGTCGGGTGGGGTTCTGTTCATCCCGCTGTTGACCTTGGTCACGTGGCGAACCATGCAATACCAATTCTACTGGTTCCTCGCCTTGCTCCCGTTGGTGTACATTTTCCTCGGCGACGGTTGGTTCACCCACGGCGTGTTCCAAACCCTCCTCGATAGCGCACCCCAAAGCATCGCCGACTACATGGTGGACTACCACAACGGTCCCTATCCCGCCTTTGTCGGGTTGATCGTCATCGCCCAGATGAGTCTCGGTCTCTCCGGCACGCTGACCAACAAAAGCGAGGAAGCCGAGTCCACGCTGGTGTTGCTCGCCATGGGCGTCTGGCTCATCTTTGGTTTGTTTTCAGCCATCCCCGACGGCTACTGGGCCCCGACCCTCGGCTGCGTGTTCCTCATCCCGTACTTCTGGTACACCGACAACAGCAAGGTGCTTCCCTACATGTTGGGTGCGCTGTTCATTTCGTTGTACATTGGATTTGCTTTGAGTTCGACCTTCCAGCCACTGGACGAGGCCGACGCTTGGGGATGGAGCGGTGTGCTCACGGGCTTCACCGGGACCACCATGGCCATCATGCACAACTACGGCGTCTTGTTCAGAACGCCTCCCACCACCGACGATGAAAAGCTCGCTGCGGATTCAACTGCGGCGTTGGCCACGCAACTCGCTGCGCTGGCCTTCGTGGCAGGTTATTCTGTCTTCTACGGCATCGGTCCCATCATCGGGTTGATCCTGCTCGGCCGGTCCGCTCTCCAGGAAGGTCAGCCCAACTCCATGATTGCGCTGCCTATCCTGCTGACGTTCAGCGTGGTGAACATGATGACGCAGGCCGAAATCGGTGATGATGACCAACGGCAGACCATCACGGGTCTGACCCTTGCCGTTCAGGGCGTCGTGCTGACGTTGTTGTCCATCAAGGACGACCTCATTTACGACTACGAACCGTTTGACTGGGAAACGGACGAATCCTTCTTTGCCTACATGGACCGATTGGGCATCAGCGGTGTCCTCTACTCCATCATCGGTTTGTTCATCATGTTCAACAGCCTGAATCTGGAATCCATGGCCTACCTCCTCACCACGGTCTACCTCGTGGTGTTGGGCATCCAAGGGTTCAGCGAAGAATCGGATGCGCGATGGCGAAGAGGCGTGGGCGGCTACGGTTCCATCCTGACCGCCTTCCTGTTCGCAAATTCCCTGAACAACGAATTGTTCAGCGGCATCGCCACGGTCATGAGCGGCATGGTGGCCTTGGGCTTCGGATTCATGTTCATGCAGCGCTTGAACGATGACGACGGCATTTACCAGTCAGCCGACGATGCACCCCGAAACACCCCCGGGGCCAGCATGGGGCTGCCGTTGGTGCCGGCGCAAACCCAACCCAAGGTAGAGGCGACACCGGATGTCCAGGAGGACAAGGTCGAGGTTGTCGACGACAAGGAGGAGATCCTCGACCTCGAGGATGAGGCCGAGGAAGCCGAGGAGAGCGCTGAGGAGACGGCTGAAAGCGAAGCCACGGTCGCCGAGGTTGCAGAAGAGGAAGAAGACGATTTGGTCGAGGTGTTCTGTCCCCACTGCAGCGAAGCGTTCGGGTTGGAAGAAGGCGATGTCGGCGATTTCATTTGCCCTCACTGCGAAGGCTTCCTGTCCTGGGACGGAAAGGTGGCTGAAAAGATCGTTGAAGAAGAGGAAGAGCCTGACGGGCACGACGGTTTGTTGGACACGGGCGAAGGGTTCGCTGTGCGACTGCCAAAGGACGCCGTGAACAACATTCTCGCCTCGCTTGATGCCACGCCTCACGAAGGCTACACGCCGGTCGTGGCGTTTGGCCCCAACGGGCAAATCATGCTGACCTTTGAGTCTTCCAAGAACGGATCCTGACCCCGTTAGGCCGTGAACGAAGAATCAAGTCCCTCCGACATCGGAGGGTGCCCATGGACAACCGTCACCACCGCATGGTTTGGATCGATCTTGAGATGACCGGCCTCGACCTTCAACGAGAATCCATCATTGAAATCGCAACCGTGGTGACGGACGGGGACCTCAACGTGCTGGCAACCGGCCCCAACCTTGCTGTATCGGTCCCTGAAACCCTCCTAGAGGGCATGGACGAATGGAACACGAGGCACCATCACCAAAGCGGCCTCGTCGACCGCATTCGCAACGAGGGCGTCAGTGCAGCTGAGGCAGAAGAGGCAACGCTTGCGTTTCTCCGGGAGTGGGTGGACGAAAACACTGCTCCACTGTGCGGCAACAGTGTTTGGAACGACCGGCAGTTCATGGCCAAGGAAATGCCACGACTTCTCGATTACCTCCACTACCGCATGGTCGACGTCTCCACCATCAAGGCCCTCGCTAAGCGCTGGTACAGGGACGTGCCTCGGTTCAGAAAAAAGGGGGCCCACTTGGCCCTTGACGACATCCTCGAATCCATTGATGAACTCCGCTATTTCAGGGAGCACCTGTTCAAGCCTCAGGATTGACGCCACGTGGGCTCCGATGGGTCCACGGACTTGTGCAACGACATGATCTGCGCTGCAACAGCCACAGCGATCTCCTCCGGCGACTGCGCGCCGATGTTCAGCCCAATGGGGCAGATGACCTGGTCGAGCAAGGATTGGGGTAGACCCTCGTCGCGACAGGTCGCTTCGAACGCCTGCCATTTTGAGCGGCTTCCAATCACGCCAATTCGAGGGTGGTCGCTGCCGTTTAACAGCACACCGGGTTCGTTCAACGCCCGAAGAAGACCAAGCAAGCGCTCTTGGTCCTCAGCCCAGTCATGGCCGAGCAACAGAATGTCGGAAAATCGACTCAAGGAAGCAGCCGTTTCTCCCTGAAGGAGGTTCGCCACCGTGGCCGATGAGCGCTCCACTGCATCCGGATATTTTTCTATAGAAACGTATTCATCACGAGTATCGTGAACGGAATAAGACCAACCGAGGCCGTGGAGCGTTGAGGCAAGCGCCTCACCACAATGCCCGCCGCCCATGATGTGAACGTGTGGCATGGGTATCATCACCTCAACGGCGATCGACACCCGACCGCCGCACAGGGAATCAAGGGGTGTCACCTCATAGCCCTTCGCACCCTTGTTCAGTCCGTACGTCAGCACCTCGGCAAAGGGGCGGTCGGACTCAACGAGTACTTCACGGCACCGTTGAAGCACGCGGTGTTCGAGCCCGGCTCCCCCCACGGTGCCGACCCAATCGTGGGCCGCCGATGACATGGCCAAACGAGCGCCGGTTTTTCCCGGAACACTTCCTGATGTGTTCAGCACGGTTGCCAGCGCAACACGTCGTTGCTGAGCGAGTTCGCCCAGGACCCAACGAAGGACATGAGCGGTCATGGCAGAGCCTCAACGGGCGGCCCTCATATCCCTTCGCCTTGTGGGAAACAGGTAGCAAGGGCGGCCTCGTTCTCGTTGAGCGCCGACACATCGTCCTCGGTATCGATGTTGAGGTGGAGCCACGGTGCATGGACCTCAACCGGTGAGAAGTCGACCAGCGCTCGCAAGGAAGCGTCCGGTCGAGCGGCAAGGACGCGCTCGATGGCTGGGGCATCCAACACCACGGGGTGGCCGCGCCGGCCGTTGTGAGCGAGGGCGGCGCTTTGAGACGAGGAAAGAAGGGGCACCAGCATCTCCTCGTTCCACCCTGGACGGTCCACCGGGGCCATCACCAGCCGTTGAGGGGAACGGCCGAGGTGTTCGCTGAGCGCTTGGAGGCCGAGTTGGAGCGACCGGGTTCGACCAGCGTCGGGGTTGTCGTTCACGGCGATGAGCGCGCCGGGCAGCACCGCCCTCACGTCGTCGGCGAGGTCCGGGTTGACCACCACCATCACCTCGCACCCGGCAGCCAGCAAGCGCTGGTGAATCCAAGCGACGAGAGGCCGCCCGTTGACACCGACCAGGGCTTTCGGCCGACCGAGACGCCGACTCCTGCCCGCCGCAAGCACCACGGCGGCGGGTGTGGTCTCCATGAACGGAAGATTGCCCTCGTTGGTTTTGGATGTTTGCCGGTTGGACCTTGATATAGGCTAGGTGATGGTGTTGCTCATGAAAACATGGACCCCACCCGGGCACTGGCCAAAGGCAACGCGCGATGCGCATGTGAAATCCATGACCTTTCTCCAAGCCATTGCAGAGGGTTCGGATGCCATGACCCTGAGTTTGAAGCGAACCGGTTTGCCAAGGGTGGTCGTTCGAGGAACGTCCCGACGATGGTACAGGGTTGAACTCCACGCCCACCACGTTGAGGGCTACGTGGACGTCAACGGTGAATACCGGGAGGTCAAGGAAGTGCACTGGCGAACGACGATCGAAGCCGGTGCCTGGAAGCAAGACCTCGACCAGCGCACGCCGTTCATGGTGTCGTTGTGCATGCACCCCACCCAGCGCTCGAGGGGGCTCCCCATCGGCGATCAAATCGCGGCCCTGGCGTTAGCGCTGCAAAACGACAAAATCACGGCGATGCGAATCCCCCTCCTGGCGCAATTCATCGTTTCCCCTCGCAGCGCCCTCCAAGGCGTTTACCAGTTTAGCGAGGAAGGGGTCATCATGGAGGAAGAAGTGTACGACGAAAACGACGAGGAGGCCTACATGTACGAAGATTTTGAGGACCACATGGACCTCTCAGAAGCCGATGAACTCTGGGCGTTGAACGACCTGTTTGAAACCGCAGCCCACGAACAGGAAGCCGCACGCATCGAACAGCGACAGTACGATGACTGGATGGAGCGACAAGAGCGGGCGGCAGCGCCTCAGGATGCAAGTCCCTGGCATCACGATGAGGACCAAATCTGGCAGTTTGAGGACAACCTCAGGAAAGGCCGAACGTGATCAAAGGCCTTTGGTGATCTCGCGACCGATGATCATCCGCTGGACCTGAGAGGAACCCTCGTAAATTTGCATCACCTTGGCACCTCGCATCAATCGAGCGACGGGGTATTCCTCCGAGTAGCCGTAGCCGCCGTAAATCTGGACGGCGTCGGTGGCAACCTGCATCGCCATGTCAGCAGCGAACCGCTTGGCGTGAGCCGCCGATTCGGTGTTGCGGACACCCGCATCGTACTCGGCGGCGGATTTCCACGTGAGCATGCGTGCAGCCTCGATGTTCGTCTTCATGTCGGCCAGCATGAACTGAATGGCCTGATGTTGGTGGAGTGGCTTACCGAACGTCTGCCGTTCGCTGGAGTACTGAAGGGCGTGTTCGTAC
>MDTE01062403.1_pt1 | contig 11344 bp, 12 predicted proteins | sample 811231 | NCBI WGS metagenome assembly MDTE01 (sample SAMN05326651, study PRJNA326480) | marine metagenome | isolation source: seawater | place: Indian Ocean: Red Sea | collected 2010
TATGGTATAAAAAGATTAGAAGGTCTTGTATCTTTTATGAATTCAGAAGATTGGTCTGAGCGTTTACCTGAAACTGCTGAATGGTGTAATACGATTACTCGAAGAAGAAAATTGAATTTTCTTGAAATATTTCCTGATTTAGAATGGTTAGAATGGTATGGATAATATATTTAATTATGAATCAGTGAATTTAAATTTTGAAAAGTATTTACAAATAAAAAATTTTTTAAATAAAACTATTTTTAATGATATTTCAAATAATATTTCGACTCTTTTTCATGAAGGTAGAGTATTAAATGATAAATATTCTTCTTTTGATGAAAAATTTAAATTATTATTGAATAATACTTCCGAACAATTTCATGAATCCATCAATTTGTTTATAGAAGAAATAAATTCAAATAATTTTCATTCTTTTATCGAGAGATGTTTTAATTCAAAAAATTTTAAATTAGATACTAAATTGTGGATAAGTCTTCCAGAGAGCAATGTAGAACCTCATTATGATGATTCTAATAAGATAGGTAATATTATGTTTTATTTTAATAAAACCGCAAGAGGAGGTGAAACTGTATTTTGGGATAACGATACTCCTGTGTTTACAACTGATATTACGGATAATACTACCGTTTTTATGAGGACAAAAAATAATAAACATTCTGTTAATGAAAATTTTTTAGTTAGAAAAGTAATAATAGTTACTATATGGAAATAGAACGTATACCTGAAGAATCAATGGCATGTGTTTACGAAGATGGTGCGTTAGGTTGGTGGAAAAATTGTACCGAAGCCGATGAATTTTTTTCAAAAGGTATTAGTAGAGATTCGTCAATTATATGGCCTAAAATAAATGTAATTGATTTAAAATTATGTAAAAATCAAACCTCTGAAGATACATTTTTTTTATTAGATATTTTTTTAAATAATAAATTTAAAACCAAAATTTTACACATGAATAATTGGAATGATATTAATTTTTTTAATGAATCATTTTATAAAGTCATGAATTTCTTAAATAATATTAAATTTGATTGTGATTTGAAATTGGAATTGGTAAATAAACCTAAAATTAAATTTGAAAATTTCATGTTATATAAAAAAAATATTGAAAAAACTATACCATTTTTAAAAATGATTGATTTTGAAAAATTTAAATCAGTCGATTATTTTTATTATTATGATACGTGGAGTGGCATGTCTACTCATATACCCATAAAAAATGATGATTATATTGACATAGATGATTTAGATAATTGGAAAGTATACAATTCAAATCAAATGTCCAAAAATATAGAATTCAAATCATTCAAAAGTTTTATTAAACAATGAAGATATTGTCTCAGAAATTTTGGGAAGAATTATGCGATGATTGGCCTGATACTGAATTGTTCAATCATCATCTGGATAATCAATTTAAAACACCTGCGAGAAGAGCAAATATCTATTGGGAAGAAAAAACTCCAGAATATTTTTTTGGCTGTGATACGAATATAAAATTATATAGAGGCGCAAGATATTGTAAACCTATTTCTAATAATATTTCACTATTGCCTGAATCATGGCAAAGATTTTTATCATTTATTAAATCAGATAAGTATAAAAAAAATATAACGAATGATAATATATTTCTATATTTGAATATAATTGAGGATTTTGCGGACAATTTTGTTCACGAAATTAATGAAGACCATAAAAATAACGTAAAAAATAATATAACTATTACTCGACCGAAATATTATGATGAGCATAGAAAATTTGAATTTTTTTCTCCCCCAATGAAACTTCATACGGATTCGGCTAATAAATATTTTACACACTTGTTTTATTTTAATCGTGAATGGGATATTAATTATGGAGGTAGATTGATTAAATTTTACAAACATGACCCGAAAGCTATAAGAGATTTTTTTAATATTTTCGGTAATGTTAATAATCATTTTGAGGTAACTGAAAATTCATGGCATTCTACCGAAGGATTTTCTGTACCGGACCCTAAAATTACTAGAAAAAGTGTTCAAATTTCTATTTTCAAATCATGATTAATATTGAAGACCAATCTAATAGATATCAAATCATATGGGATTTAGGTCGTAGATGCTCATATGCTTGCTCTTATTGCCCTCCTCATAGAAATAATAAAACATCTTCTTTTGTATCGTATAAAAAATTATGCAAATCTATGGATGGAGTAGCAAAATATGCTAAATTGTATGATTCTTTTAGAAAAATTCCTGCAAAAAAGAAATTAAGTTTTACTGGAGGTGAACCAACAGTTCATCCAGATTTTTTCAGATTTCTTAAATATTGTAAAAATGAATATCCAGATTTTAGTAGGGGTCTAACAACTAATGGCTGGTTTCACGATTCGGTTTTAGATAAAGTTCTATCTCTGACAACAGGAGGTACATTATCATATCATTGTGAGTCGACCGATAATCAGAAAAAACAAGTTGTGAAGAATGCTATAGCATTGCGAGAAAAATTTAAAGTAAATGTGATGTTTCATAAAGATTATTTTTGGGAATGCGTGGATGTATGCGAAACTTTGGAAAAAAATAGTGTAGATTACGTGCCACGCATAATAGGCGATGACCATCCAGATGATAAAAAATCTATTGAACTAGGTTATACGCACAAGTATGATAGATTTCAAATGAAATGGTTTCGAGATTATTGGAAACAGAAAGGACAAGATGTTAAAGAATCAGGAAATACTCAAAGGGGACTCGGCCGCCCCTGTTGTGGAGGGAGATGTTTTAAGGTTGACGGCATGGATTCTTATTTTCTTTCTTCTACTAACTTTTTGGGGTGGAGTTGTATGGTTAATTGGTACTTTCTTTTTTTAAATTCAGAGTTAGATTTAGTATGGACTCATCAGACATGCGGTGTAAATTTGAAAGGAGATGTTGCGCCATTGGGCAAAATTTCCGATTTTGATTATATTATAGATGAACTGGAAGAAAAACTATTTGACAAAAAAGTACCGATGATAACTTGTCCTAAAACATTTTGTGGTTGCGGAATGTGTATTACAAAATCTAAACATGATGTGAATAATATGTTTAATCGCCATACTATAGAGGGGTTGAAATTTGAAAAACTACCTCAAAAATATAGTCATTACGCCACTGACCGAACAACTAAAAAAGAATTTGAAAAACTAGATGAAAATATTTAAAAATAATGAGAAAAAATATATTTTAAATAATGAAATATATGAAGATGCTAGAGTGGGCAATATTGAGGATTTAAAAAAATATGATTATGCATCTTACGTAACGGTTGATGTAATTAAAGCTAATTTAAAAGATTTTAAATATAGTTCGCAGAAATTGATTGCTTTTTCAAAATATATACCCTTATGGCCTTTTTTAAAGGAATTAGTGAATAATAATTTTTATGGTGTGCAAACTTATTCGGATAGTATAAAGCATACCTCCAATTTGGCACCGACATTGAAAATAATTTTAATGATAAGTGGTAATAAAATCATGTTAGATGACCAACGATTAACTGACTGGCCAGGAGAAGAGTGGAAAACAAAAAAAGCACATCATTTAATATACGTGTGATAGAATTAGAATTATCTTCTCTATGTAATGCTAAATGCTCTGCTTGCATGAGAACGATATTAGATAATAAAGGTGTCGGTTATATAAAACAAAACATAAAACTTTACGATATTGAAAAATGGTTTAAGGATGTTAATTTAAACGACACAAAGATAAAAATGTGTGGTGTTTTAGGTGACCCGATGATTAATCCTGAATTATATGAAATATTATTTTATTTTTTATATGAAAAAAATGTACGTGATATAGAAATGTCGACCAATGGAGGCACGAGAACAGAAGAATTTTGGAAAGAATTAGGCACTTTATCAAAAAATTCAAATAAAAGATTTTTCATACATTGGGCAGTAGATGGAGCAACAAGAAATGATTATAGAGAAAATGTTAATTTGAATAGAGTTTGGAATAATATCAGAGCTTATCATTCCACTGGAGGTCATAGTATTTGGCAGTATATTATTTTTGATTATAATGAAAATGAAGTTGATATTGCAAGACAAATGGCCAAAGACAATGGAATGAAATTTGGAACTAGAAAAAGTTGGCGAAATAATTCTGATTTTGCAAAGGTTAAATCTAGAGCGGCAAAAGAAATTGATGCTGAGAAATATGAAGATGTCGAAAAACGTGCTTATTCGAAAAATTATGAAAATGCAAAAATAGTGTGTAGACACAAAATAAAAGGTGAAATTTATATAGGCGCCAATAAAAGATTATGGCCATGTTGTCATTTATATGATGAATCGGTCGCACAGAAAAATAATACGATACTTAATTTGTATGATAATTTAGGACACGATTTTAATGATTTAACTAAGAAGTCGATATTTGAAATTTTAAATAGCGAATGGTATGAAAAAACACTTGAAGAAAGTTGGAATAAATTTCACCCACTACATCTGCCAAGATGCTACTTAACATGTGGTGATAATGGTAAAAGAGCCGTAATAAAAAACATCGAGGAATAATGTCATTTTGTGCCGCCCCATTTGTACATATGGTCCAGAATCCAGACGGACAATATAGAACTTGTTGTATGTATGAAAAACCTTTATCGGGAAAATATAAAAATATTAAAGAAGCATTTGATAGTGAAGAAAATAATATTATTCGTAAGCGTATGCTAAGTGGCGAAAGATTAGAAGAATGTAAAAAATGCGATATTGATGAAATGCATAATGCAAAAAAACAATTATCTTATAGAAAAGAATTTAATAGAAAATATAAAGATTATATTGACTATCCGAGATTTAAAACGTTAGAAATATCCGTTTCAAATAAATGTAATTTCAAGTGCATAGATTGTGGACCTAGATTTTCGAATCAATTTGGTAAAACAATAGAGAATGATTTGCCGAGTGCTGAAGATTTTCATGACATTGATTTTTTAAAAATATTAGGCGGGGAACCTTTTTTAGATAAACGAAATATTGAATTATTTAAAATAATACCAAGAAAAAATATTGAATTAATGTTAGTCACTAATAATTCGATATTTCCAAAAGATGATGTTTTAGAATTACTTTTAGATTTTAAAAAAATTAATATTACGATAAGTATAGACGGCAAAGAAGACGTTGCAGAATTTGTGAGATTCGGAACTAAGTGGAAAAAATTCGAGAGGAATTGGATAAAATGGCATTTATGGTCAGAAAAACATGAGCAAATCAATATTATTCCTCATTTTGTTTTTCATTCATTAAATGCTCCTTTTTTTGAAGAAACTTTTAACTGGTCTAATTTAAAATTAAATTCTTGGTCTTGGGATATTTTAATATCACCAGAATGGTTGAATATTTCATTTTTACCGAACCATATTAAGGAATATATTTTAGATAAAAATATTATTTTACATGAACCTTTAAAAAAATTTTTAACATTTGATAATTATAATGAAAAAATATTTCATAGATTATTAAAAAATTTAGAATTTGTGCCTACTAGAATGGAGGAATATATTGATTTATTTTTTAGAAAGAGATGAACTATAATATGCGAGATAGTTCCGAAAGAAAATATACAAGAGCATGGCTACAATATGAAAGACAACAGCCGATGTATGACGATAGTATAAATGATTTCTATCGTAGTATTTACAAAATAGAACCTTTGAAAAATATAGAACAAGAGTTTTTAGATGAATTTCATAACTGGTTAACAGGTCATAAATTGAGTACATTCGCAGGTCTATCAAAATTTCCTATTCGACATATTATACAGGGCGTAACACATTTTATAGATGATTTATATCAAAGATGTGGAGATATACAAACATTTGAAAATGATTACAAATATCATTGGAGATTGAATAATAATATTAAATATGTTACAGTTGATAATCTTGACCCGAAACGTGAACTTATTATCTCAATGCCATTTCCTTTTTATGGAGATGTGCATCCAAATATGAATGAGATATTAGATGAGTGTAATAGATTAAAAATTTCAGTACATGTTGATTCTGCTTGGATAAGTTGCATACGTGATATAAATTTTGATTTTGACCATCCTGCAATAAAAACATTTGCAATAAGTTTAAGTAAGTCCGGAATTGGTGGAAACAGAATTGGTGTCAGATATGCTCGTGAAGAACCAGAGGGGTCAATAACTCTTATTAATAATTTTAAAATGAATCAAGAATCTCTGATGTATGTTGGTCTAAAATTCATGCAAAAATTTGGACCCGAATATTTTTGGAAAAAATATGAAAAGAAGTATTTTAAGGTGTGTGAAGATTTTCAACTAACACCGACAAAAGCAATCCACATTGCAATGGATGATAAAAGACCAGTCGGAGTGAGAGCCGTTATGAGGTCATTATGAAGCCATGCATTTTACCGTGGATTAATTTTGGAACAAATACGTTTGGTAGACCAAGAGTATGTGGATATTCAGACATTGAATCACAACTCAAAGATATTATGAATTGGCCTCCTCCAGAAAATTTTGTTACCGATTATACCCTTGAGCATAGTACGATTGAAAAGGAATGGAATAATGAATATTTTAGAAAAATACGTGAATCATTTTTAAACAATGAATGGCCTGCAAATTGTAGTAGATGCCGACATGTCGAAGAGCAAGGTGGTATAAGTAAACGTATGAGAGAAAATCATATGTGGTATGAACGATATAAGCACCTTATCAAAGCAGATGTAAATTATCAACCTCCACATATTGACGTAAGAACAGGTACAGTGTGCAATTTTAAATGTATTCATTGTAGTCCTGCCGCAAGCACACGATGGATGGAAGATTTAAATATTGCTAAAAAGTATGGAACTGAATATAGAGAAATTAATAACAAATGGATTGCACAAGATTCTGATTTTTGGAATAGCTTAGATATCAGTCAAATTAAAAGATATAATTTTTTAGGAGGAGAAAGTTTTTACAACAAAAGACACAATGAATTTATTAAAAAATTGAACAAAAGTCCTTATGCTAAAGATGTTGAGATAGCATATGTCAGTAATGGTTCTCTCAGATTTGAAAATATGGAAAATTTTAAAAAAGTAAGACTTAGATTGTCCGTTGATTGTGTTCAAGAACAAGGAGATTATTTTCGTTTTGGTATAAAATGGAATGACTGGTGTAATAATATTCGTAAATTTCCTGATAATTTTGATGTTTCTTTTCAATGGACGTGTAGTAATGTGAGTATGTTTTACTTAGTAGATACATATGATTACTTGCGTGAAGAATTTCCTGATATTAGATTTTTATTTGAAAATCATGTTACGACACCATATCATATGTCTGCACAAAATCTTCCCATAAGAGTGAAAGAATATATTAGAGATGAAATAGATTCTTATCTATTCGAAGATAGAGATAGAGAAGTTTTACCGTTTTACGTGAATTATATGTTTGAAAAAGATGGTTGGGATAATAAATTAATAGAATATCTTGATGATTTGGATAAAGTAAGAAAAACAAACTGGAGAGAAAGTTTATGTGGTCTAGCGACACAGTTGAGTGGATAGATGTAGAGTTAACTTCTTTTTGCAATATAGATTGTCCAGGATGTTTCAGACAAGTAAAGAATGATAAAGTTAATTCCATATTGAATTTAGGTTTTTTAAAATTTGAAAATTTAAAAAAATGGATTACGATTGATGATTTTCCGAATTTAGATTTATTAAATTTTTGCGGTTCTATAGATGAACCGACTCTTCATCCTGAAATTTTAGATATTGTTGACCATTTTTCTAAAATATGTAATATTAATATTTCAACCAATGGTTCGACTAAAACAGAAACCTTTTGGAAAAAATTAGGTGAATATAGAATATCAGTATTTTTCGGTATAGATGGTACGGACCAAGAATCGCTTGAGAAATATAGAATAGGGTCTAATTTTAAAAAGATACAAAGAAATTACAGAGCGTTTATTGATGCCGGAGGAAATGCCACTTGGCAATTTATAGTTTTTGACCACAATGAGCATCTTATTGAGAAAGCTAAAGAAATTTCAAAAAAAGATGGGTTTAGTAATTTTAGAAAAATATATTCTCATCGTAAAGGTAATCAGGAGTCTAAAAAAATTCAAAAAAAAGAAAATAAGGAAATTTTTTGTAAATATGCGAATCAAAAAAGATTATTTTTGAGTCATACTGGTGCTTTACTACCTTGTTGCTTTTTCAATTCTGAATTTTTACAAGTTTATTCAGGAAATGAACCAAGAACTGACTTCGATTATAAGTATAAAGAACTAGGTGAAGTTTTATGTAATAATTTAAAATATATTTCTCCTAATGAAATTATTAATGGAGAATTATTCGATTTTATTATTGAGTCATGGAAAAATAAACCAGTATCAAGATGTTTATCGACATGTAAAAAAACTAATCAGGATGTTTTCATTGATGAAGGATTATAATGATATTTTCAATTAATGATTTTGGACAGGAATATTTTCAAACTTTAAATTCTTCTTGGGATTTATATTGTGAGCCCTTATATTTTAACCAGAATGAATATAGAAAAGCGGCCGTATTCATACCTAAAAGGGTAGGTAATCCCTTGAGAGAAGTTACTGATATAGGTATGTGGATATCAGGTGGTCTAGATAGTGGTATGACTGCATATTTATTATGCAAAATGATTAAAGATAACAATCTACCTGTTACTTTTCACCCATTCACCTCTAGAAGAGGAAGACCTTGGAACCCAATGTTTGCGATGGAAGTCACGGATTTCATCAGACAACAATTGAATTTAACAACTGAAATGTCGGACCATGTTATATATTATCCAGATAAAAATAAAGGTTCAGATTATCTTGAAAAGGAAATTTTTAATGAAAATGATACGAAACATTTTGAAAATAACATTGTTCAAATTATGTATAGCGGTGTGACCGCAAATCCTCCAATTGATGATAAAACAATTTCTAGAAACAAAGAGAGAACCAGAGATGATGAAAATATTAAAAAGATATTTTGGGAATCTGAAGAAAGAGCATTTATAAATTGTTTCTCAAACACGAATAAAAAGATAATGAAAGAATTATATGAAAATTATGATTTGATGGATAAATTGTTTCCAATTACACGAAGTTGCGAAGGTCCTGATTATGATACTGGTAATTTTTTATATCCATGTAAAAAATGTTGGTGGTGCGAGGAACGAATGTGGGCTTTTGGAAGATATGGCTAAGAATTGTTTCTACGCATTAGGCGGAATAAATTACAAAAATGGAGTTATATCAGTTTGTCCAAGGCAGGCGGACCAATTAGTTTATGCTAATGAGACTATTTTACCTTCAAAAATTTTTAACCATGAAAATGTAAAAAAAGTCAGAAAATTATTACATGAGGGTGCATGGCCATCTGGTTGTAATACTTGTGAATGGATGGAAAGAGATGGATTAAGGTCTATGAGATTAGATTTTTTATTGGATAATGATAATGTTTTTTATAAATCTCATGGACAAGAATCCTCCTTTGATAATCGTGAGAAAGCAAAAAGAAAATTATTGGATTGTTACGATTCTATTTCACATGAAGTTGATAATGATGGACTCAGGCATGTTGAATTTAGATTTAGTACTGCATGTAATTTTTCATGCTTGCATTGCTCTAAAGTATATTCTTCAGGCTGGACTAAAAAATTAAGAAAATATGAACCGGATGATGAGGTTAAATTAAATGATTTAAGACAATTATTGGGTACTGAACATAGACATGGACCAAATGATAAGAATGAGATGTCATTATCGACTGAGGAATCACTAAAAATAGTAGAAGATTTAAATGAAAATTTTCCAGAGTTAAAGTACATAGATTTTTCAGGAGGTGAATTATTATATCAAAAACAATTTTTACCTACTTTAAAAAAATTAAGTGAACATCCTAATTCGAAAAATATGCACATATCTTTTCATTCCAATTTCAATGCAGATTTTAGTGTAACTGAATTATCAGACCATCTTGAACCTTTTCAGACTACAACGATTTGTATATCCATTGATGCTGGAAAAAGTTTTTATTCTTATTTTAGACACGGAGGAACGTGGGAAAAGTTACAAAAAAATATAAAAGAATTTAAAAATTATAATAATTTTACTTGGTTAGATATTAGTTGTACTACATCAATTTATCAAATGTTGGATATCTATGATGTATTTGAATCTTTCATAGAATTAGGATGTAGTACGGATGCTTCAATTGTTCAAACACCTCAATATTTAGACCCTTCATTATTATTGTATGATTTTAAATCAGACGTAGAAAAAGATTTACGCAAAACGGAAGATTTGATTAAAAGAAATTTAGATAATATGGTAGTTAACGAGTTTAAAAATGGGCGAAAATATTGGGTAAATCATAAACACACTTTAAAATGGTTTAAATATATTGAGGATTATGTGAAAAATACGAAAATAAGTTACTCTCATTTTAATCGGTGGCTAATCTATAGAAAAAAATCAGATGAAATATGGGGACAAAATTTTAATGATTATTTTCGAAATTATCAAATTGAAGATAATGAATTAATAAGAGTGAAATGAAACACAGTGAGTATGATTTTACTAAGATACCCTGGAACAGAATTGAAAGAGTTGGTACTCATAAGATGTTATTGTCTGATTTGTTTACGGTATCTTGGTTATTAGGTAGATTTTGTAATTATAGATGCTCATATTGTTGGCCATATGCCAGAAGTAATACGAAAGACCATCGTCCTACTGATTTATGCCTCAAGACGATTGACGAAATTAAGCGACAGGCAAGACAACGGGATTTTAATTCTTTTCACTTTAGTCTATCTGGAGGTGAGCCTACTTTTCATCCAGGATATCTGGATATTCTTGAATATCTTGCAGATGATGTAGAAAACACAAATTATACTTCAGTACATATGACATCAAACTGTTCTCGACCTATGAAATGGTTTGAACAATATGTGAAATCAGCAAAAAAGTTTACAAGAGCATCTATCACCGCATCATTTCATCGTGAGTTTGTGACAACCGACAAATTAGAAGAGTTTGCTGACAAGTTAGATTTTTGTCAACGCAATGGAGTACGAGTAACAATCAATTCTGTTATGGTGCCTGACAAATTTGATGAAATTTATGAAGACCTCACATATTTTTATGAACGTGGTGTGAATGTCACACTCAAACCTCAAAGTGACCCATCTGCATCAAGAGTAGTCGATGGATATACAGATGACCAGATGAAAATACTACATAATGGTATGCCCCAGATTACAAATATGGAGGTTAAATCTAAAAAACTCAAGAACATTCGTCAAGAATTTGA
>MDTE01113647.1_pt1 | contig 11344 bp, 5 predicted proteins | sample 811231 | NCBI WGS metagenome assembly MDTE01 (sample SAMN05326651, study PRJNA326480) | marine metagenome | isolation source: seawater | place: Indian Ocean: Red Sea | collected 2010
AAGAAGGGTACCCGCGGGGGCTCTTCGCGCGGCGACGTCGTCGATCCGAACGACCTCGTCTACTACGAAGGGGGTCGAGGCGAGGGCCGACGCCGGGACGACGGCGACGGCGGAGGGCACGTGGAGCACGAGTTCGACGACGGGGAGGAGCACGAGCTCGACGACGAGACGCGCGGGCACGGGGACTGGGAGGGTGAACGCGGGGGCGGTGAGTCACCGGTTAGCGGTGAATCACCGGTTGGATCCGCCGATTCGTTCGCGGGCTTCGACGCGGCGGTCGGCGCGGACGGCGGACGGTCCACGCCCGGCCCCGGCGGCGTCCGCGAAGGATCGGTCGCCCTCCCGGCGGGGTTCCGACGCGCGGCTCCCGGGGAGAAGGGCGCGATTCGTGCGCGGGATGCGATCACGTCCGGTATGGTCGCCGCGGGTATGATCGCGACGGACGCGGGTATCGAATCGGGTCTCGCCGAGTTCGACGGGACCGGCTCCGAGGCGTCCGCGGGGACGGCCAAGAACGTGAGCGGATCGTCGCTCAGGTCCGGCCTGAGAGCCGCGAGGAAACACGCGAACGAGATGGTGGCCAAACGCGCGGTGGCCGGCGGCGGCGGTGGGGTTAAACCTAAACCGGCGAGTCGCTACGGCGGCGGCGGTGGGTTCAGGACCGGCACCGGCGGCCCGAAGCCCGCCGCCGGCGGCGGTCTCGCGCGGAGCAAGTCGCTGCCCACGTCCGGCTCGGTCAGGGCCGCCGCCGCCTCGCAGCAGCAACACCAGCAGCACCAGCAGCACGCGGTCGGCGGGCGTCGTCCCCCGGCGGGCGGGTCCACGCGGCTCACCAACACCACCGCGGCGGGCGGAGCGGGCACTCGACTTCAAAACGTCTACGCGTCCTCGGGTGATCCCGCCTTCCACGGCGCCGCCGAACCCGCGAACCAGGACGATTACGTCAAGATTTACTCGCGCACGTCGCTGGAGCGCGTGCTCAAGGACGTGGCGGCGATGGGCGGTCTGGACAAGTTTGTCGACAGCGAGAACGAAGACGAGGATGGCGACGTCAACGTCACCGCGGAGGATATGGAGCAGATCATCAACCTGGTCAAGATGAAGCGCAAGGAGCGAAAGGATGCGATCGAGAAGAACAAGAAGAAGACCGGCGGGGGTTTGATCGGCAAGATGGCCGAGAACATGATCGGAAGCGGCGCGAACAGCGACGTGGACTCGGTGGTCACGTCGGATCCCGAGGAGGAGGAGAGGGTGTCGTCGGCGCTGAAGGAGAAACGCGAGAAGTTCGCCGAGGAGGTGGTCAAGAACATCGAGAGACAAATGACCGGGGGTTCGGAGGACGAGGAATCACCCTCGAAACCCACGGCGGTGGGAGATGCGAGGTCGCCGCCGGCGCCTCCTCCCCCTCCGCCAGGAGGGAAGATCCCAGGCGCGCCGCCGCCGCCCCCACCGCCGCCTCCACCCCCCGGAGGCAGGCTCCCGGGCGCGCCGCCGCCGCCGCCGCCGCCCCCTCCCGGCGGGCGACTTCCCGGCGCACCGCCGCCCCCACCACCACCTCCTCCCCCCGGCGGGAAACTACCGGGCGCACCACCCCCGCCGCCGCCTCCGCCTCCGGGTGGGAAACTGCCGGGGGCACCGCCTCCACCGCCCCCGCCCCCGCCCGGTGGCAAGCTTCCGGGGGCGCCGCCGCCGCCTCCTCCCCCTCCGGGCGGGCGCATCCCAGGCGCACCTCCCCCGCCTCCTCCCCCTCCGGGCGGGCGTATTCCCGGGGCGCCTCCCCCTCCTCCCGGGGGCGGCCCACCGCCACCTCCTCCGCCTCCAGGTTCGCTCGGAATGCACTCCATCGTGGCTGCGCAAAAGGTGGCCAAGGCGGTTCGCAAGCTCAAGATGCTCCACTGGGACAAGCTGCAGCCCCACAGCGTGCGTGGCACGGTCTGGGAAGATGCGGGGACCGTGGACGGGCTCGACCTCGGCGAGCTCGACTCGCTGTTCGCGCTCGAAGATCCCAACGCCGCGAAGAAGAAGAAGAAGCCAGAGGGCGACGGGAAACCCAAGGCTGTGAGTCTCATCGACTCGAAGCGTTCGCTGAACATATCAATCCAGCTCGCGGGTATTCGCATGCCCTTCAAGGACATCAAGAAAGCCTTGCTCAGCATGGACGACACCGTGCTCGGCCTTGACCAGCTCAACATTCTGACGCTATGCGTGCCCACGATGGACGAGGTGAAGCTGCTGAAGAACTACCCGGGCGACAAGGCGGAGCTCGCCACTGTGGAGCAGTACTTTTTGCAGGTGATGGCGATCCCTCGGCTGTCGCAGCGCATCTCGTCGCTCGTCTTCAAGAACTCCGCGCACGCCAACATGGAGAAGGTCAACTCCGACTACCAGCTCGTGAGCAAGGCTGCCGACGACCTGAAGCACTGCAAGCACTTCGTGACCGTCCTCGAGGGTATCCTCGCTGTTGGCAACCACCTCAACGGCGGGACCTACCGCGGCCAGGCCAGGGGTTTCAGGCTCGAGACCCTGCTCAGGCTCACAGACGTCAAGGCTGTCGACAGGAAGACCAGCCTGCTGCACTTCGTGGTTAAGGAGCTGCAGAAAACCTCGCCCGGCGTGGAATTTTTGTCCACCGAGCTCGAGTCTGTCAAGGCCGCCGCGGGGCTCCACTTGGACGGCACCAAAGAGGCACTCGGGCAAATTGTCGCCGGCCTCAAGCAGGTGAACGACGAGGTCCTCAAGGCTGCGGGCGCCGACCCCGAGCAGGACGAGGAAGCTAGCTCCGAGGAAACCCACGACAGGTTCAGGGACGTCATGATCCCCTTCGCGGACTCGGCCGACGCCGACGTCGAAGCGGCGCAGCGACTCGCGAGCTCGGCGAATGACGCCATGAAGGGCGTCACCGAGTTTTTCGGCGAGCCGTTCAAGCAGGACAACGCCGGGCGGATCTTCCGGCTCGTGGCGGACTTTTTGGTCACGTTCGATAAGGTTCAGACGGACATGAAGGTGCAGGCGGAGCGGGAGGCGGCGGCGAAGCGGCGCGAGGAGTCTCTCAAGATGCGCAAGTCCAAATCGCAAGCCGTGCTCAAGAAGGACAGTAACCCCGGGAGCGCGACGGATACCCCGGCAGGTTCGCCCCCCAAGCCCGCCCCGCCCGGCGGCGAGCCCATCGACCTCGTCGCCGCCATGCACAACGAGCTCAAGGCCAAGGCGCCGCGGCACGAGTCGGAGGAGTCCCCGAGCAGCAAGATGCGAAGGATGAAGGAGCTCGGCCTCACATCCACGTCGCAGCTCCTCGAATACGACGCCGCGTCTCCGACGACGAGGAAGAAACTGTTCGTCAAGACGGCCAAGTCGCCGAAGCACAGGAAGAGCAGCTCGGTCGAGGGCCTGCCGACGGTGGCGGAGGGCGGGACGTCCCAGGCGTCGACGCCCAGGAAGGAGGGCGGCTCGGGCGGGGGCCGGGACTCGCCCGCGTCGCCGTTTCGGTCCCCGAAGGAGGGGGGTCGCGAACCCAAGAGCCCGTTCAAGGAAGACGAGATGGCGAGGGACTTGGAGCAGGAGGGTCCGTGGGACGTCGCGGCGGTCGCGGCCGTGGCGAAGGACGACGCGAGGGACGAGGTCATCAGCCGTCCGGACTCACCCGCGCCCGCGGCGCCCTCGAGACCGGCGGCGACCGGTGGACCGCCGCCGCCGCCACCGCCGCCGCCGCCGGGCTTGCTCAGCCTCGGTGTTCCTCCTCCTCCTCCGGTGCCGGCGGCTCGCGCGACTGGTGGTCCCCCGCCTCCTCCTCCGCCACCCCCACCGGGGCTTCTAAGCATCGGGGTTCCACCCCCGCCTCCACCTCCGCCGGCTCCAAGGGCTGGAGGCCCGCCGCCTCCTCCCCTGCCGCCCCCGCCCGGTTTGCTGTCGATGGGGGTACCCCCACCGCCTCCGCCTCCGCCGCCGCCTCCTCCTCCTGGACTGTTAAGCATGGGAGTTCCACCACCGCCTCCTCCTCCACCGCCGATGGCAAGGAAGAAGAGCGCACAGGAACTCTCAGCGAACGCCCTCGCCGCGGAGCTCATGAAACGGAAAAAATAGAGAACAAATAGCGCAGTCCGTACATGTAAGAGTATGAAACACATCTGATATAAAACAACATCGCGGATCTTCGGCTGTAACATCGCGCGGCTAATGTATAAACTTTAAATCGATATCCCCCTTCCTCGCTCACAGGAAGGGCAGGATGAGGTACTCGCCGTAGAAGAGGTACCAGATGTTCTGGTAGTACTTCTGCACCGACGCCTTGGTGAAACCCTGGTATTCCATAATCTTGGTCCTCCAGATGCAGAACAGAATCGCGAGCGTGTGGAAACCGATCATGAGCGGCAGGTTGAACCAATCCTGCCTGATCATCGCGGATCCGATGGCGAAGCAGTAGTTGAAGACGAGAAGACCGGAACCGAGGTACGCGATGCCCGCGGCGCCAATCTCCGTCGCAAACGTCTTGATACCCTCCTTCTTGTCGCCCTCGATGTCCGCCAGGTCCTTGCAGATGGAGATGCAGATGGCGAACACGGTGACGAAGGTGGTGATGAACATGATGGGCGGGGACCACACGAAGGGCAGACCGATCGCCGCGGTCGTCGCGTGGTGCACACCAAAGTTGAGCAGGACGCCGCGGACGATGGCGATGATGATAAACGCCGCCCACGGGCTGCGCTTCAGCCGCATCGGGGGTACGGAGTAGAGCGTACCGAGGAAAAGACCGAAGGCGTAGAGGCCGGTGATGAGTGGCTCGAAGTTGGTGGCGACGATGGCGCCGCCGAGGAGCGCGAAAATTGTGCAGATTGCAACCGCGGTTCCCGAGCTGAGCTCGCCGGATGCGAGGGGCAGGTACGGCTTGTTCACCTTGTCGATCTCGACGTCGTACACCTGGTTGATGCCGACGATGTAGCCATTGCCGAGGAGAAGGGCGAGGAGACCCATAAGTGCCTTCGGTACGAGCGCCTGGTTGAAGAGCTCGGGGTTTTGGAGGAGCTGCCTGGTGACGATGGCGGTGGTACCGAGGAGAGTACCCCTGATCGTGTGCGGGCGGACGAATTTCCAAACAGCGCCGAGGACGCCCTTCGCCGGTTCCTCGTTGTCCACGCCACCTCCAGTCATCTCCTCCTCCATCGCCAAAAGATCCCTCGGGGGACGCTTTGGAGGGCCCTGCTGGAGGATCGCGCGGCGCCCAGTCGCGGGCGCGACGAGCGCATCGCCGCGGCGCTGGCCGAGGAATTTGCGATTACCGCCCGCACCCATCCCAACCTGGGGCCTCGGCTGGGGACCGTGGTGGTCGCGCCCAGCCGAAGCGTTGCATTTCGGCGCGCGGCGCCCGAACACGCGCGCCGGCGCGGCGGTAAAAACCGACGCGCCGATGGTAACAACGTTAGCAGCCATCGTACTGGTGGCCAAATGGGTCGTTGGTTGTGAACCAGCGAGCGGCAGTGGTTGGCCTGGCAACTTGCTTTATCCTGATTGGTGCAGGCGCGATACCCTTGACTCAGCAACCAATTCGTCCGGTTTGATAGGATTTGATTGGGCGGTTTCCGCGGGGTTTTAAACGGTGAATCTCAAAATATGGGCATCGAACGGCACCCCGAAGACTTTCAGCCTCAAGCGCAGGGCAGGCGCGGGAGATTTCGGATTTCCACAGCGCTGCAGTCCCGTCTGCCGGTGGGAAACGGGAAAAAAAAAATCGCCGAATCTTCGCATCCTTGATCTCCTTTGCGTGGCTGTGCTTTTGACGTCATCCCTCGCGTCGGCGTGTGCCAATTGTCTGGCGCATACCGAAAGGATCAACGCGACGATGTCGTATCGAACGATCGCGGGAGCCTCATGCTCCACCGCGTGCTCCACCGCGTGCTCCACCGCGTCGCGCCTCCGCGCCCCCGCGACGCGCGTGACGACCCAACCGCTCCGCCGTGGAAATGGTGGCGCTTTCCGGTCCCGTCGCGAAAGAAGCGTGATGGTTCGCGCCGATAACGGCGAGAAGGGCGGCGAGGTCAAGACCATCATGCGCGGCGCCGAGGACCTCCTGGAGAAGGTCGGCCTCTCCCTCGGTCCCATCGGGATGACCCTCGGCGAGTCCAAGAAGCAGGAGCCCGCCGCGGACGGTTCGGGCGACGCCGAAGAGCAAACCGAGTCTTACAACGACGAGGACACGCTCATGGCCAAGGCGGACGCGCTGATGGAGAAGACCGGGCTGTCCCTCGGACCCATAGGCATGACTCTCGGCGAGTCAAAGACCGGATCCGGATCCGCGGGTGCGAAATCCGAAGAGAAGGGCGAGCGCAAGTCCATTGCCCCGCTGACCACCGCGGAGTGGAAGGAGAAGCACATCAACCCGGATGGCACCGTGGACCTGTTCATGAAGGACCACTACAACGCGGCGTCCAGGCTGGCGGGCGGCGCCGAGTTCGACTGCATGACCAACATCGAGAACATCGCGTGGTCCGGCCTCCCATCCGACGCCGTCACCGGCGTGAGGCACAAGGTGAGGGTGACCGATCACGAGACGGGCGAGGTGCTTGAGGTGGACGTCCCGGAGGGGAGGTACGTGCTCTTCGAGGCGGAGCAGGACGGCTGGGAGCTGCCCAACGCGTGCCGCATGGGCTGCTGCACCAAATGCGCCGTCAAGGTCACGAGCGGGACGCTCAAACAGCCAGAGGCGCTCGGTTTGAGTAAGAAGTACAGGGACGAGGGCTACGCGCTGCTGTGTGTGTCAACTGCGTTGAGCGACGTGGAGTGCGTGACGCAGGACGAGGAGGAGGTGTACCAGATGCAGTTCGGCGAGCTGTTCGAGCAGCTGGCGACGGATAAGAACGCGGGTTCGGTGCTGAGGGACGACTTCGCGCTGGAGATTGCCGACATGGACGAGTAGGCGCGAGCGGGGGCGCGAGCGGGTTCGAAACCGAGGACCCGAAATGGATTGTATGCAAATCAGTTGAAATTCAGGGAAGAAATACCGAAATACAATGTCAAAGCCAAATGCAATCGCACCTATCAACTGACCAGTACGCGAAAAGTTGTCGTGGTTTTGTTTCGATACCAGCATGAAGTTTGAAATCTGAAGTTTGAAAAGGCACCTTCAGGCGATCTACGGGACACACAGCGCGTGTCTCTCGACGCACGTAGGAGCAGGGTTCGCACCTTTCTCGCACACCCGCACCATGTCTGACGAGGGCGGTCGCCGCCCCCGGCGCGCGGCGTCCAGGGCCGCCGAGCGCACCTTGCAGAAGGCCGCCGGAACCAACCTCGTGCCGAGCGCGATGCACTACGTCGGATACGTCGAGGAGGACGAAACCCCGGAGATGATCATGGCCAAGTTCGCGCACCTCGAGCAGATTCAGAAGGAGCAGGAGGAAGCGAAGAAGACTGCGGCCGAGGCCAAAGCCGCCGCGAAAGCCGCCGCCGCCGCGGACGGCGAAGATGGCGACGTCGTGATGGACGACGACCACGACAAGGAGAACGGCGACGAGAAACCCGATTTCGACGAGGAGATGCTCCTCAAGGTGTTCAAGCAGACGTCCAACTTCAGCCTCAAGAGCGCCATCAAGGACGACCTGTACGGCGACGATCACATGCTCGATCGCCTCGAGGGCAACGCCGTTGGGTTCTACGACAGCGACAACGAAGGCGGCGCGGACGAGTTCTGGAGCGAGATCCTCGGAGCGGCGAAGAAGAAGAGGCGCGTGGGCGGTCCGAGGGTGCCCCGCGAGCCCAGGGCGCCCAAGCCCCAGAAGTCGCACATGATCACCGCGTACAACAGCGATAACCAGATGCTCATGCGCAAGAAGAAGGTGATCGATCCGAGGGAGCCGAACATCCTCAAGCTCCCCGCGCACCCCATACCGGAGTCGTGGGGCAAGGTCATCCGCCCGTACAGGCCCCCGAGCGAGATCGAGGCCGAGAAGCTCGCGCTGCCCGACTGCGAGCAGCACGTCATGGACATCGCGAAGAACTGCGAGAAGCTCACGGAGCTCGGCACCAACTTCCTCGCCGTGCACGCCAACCCCCCTTGGGCCATAGACGATTCCCCCGACAAGGGAAGCGTCACGGTTGAGACGGTGGCCAAGATCCCGTTCCATAAGCTCGCGCCCTACGGCTTCGTGTTCATGTGGGTGGAGAAGGAGAACCTCAGCGCCGTGTGCGACGCCATGATGGACCAGAATTTCGTGTACGTGGAGAACATGACCTGGGTGCAGATGACGCCCAACAACACCGTCGCCGGCGCGGCGGCGCGGTACCTCCGACGATCGCACCGAACCATGCTCATGTTCCGCCGAGACGTCCGGAAATATCCCGAGGCGAAGGAGGTGGAACTCAGGCACCAGCGCACCGCGGACGTCACGCTCGACGTGCTCCAGACCTCGTCCACGGGCAGGCGCGTCGTTCCCCAGCACGTGTACAAGGCTATGGAGACGCTCCTGCCGGAGGCGTACAAGGCTGGGTACAAGGGGAGGCTGCTGGAGCTGTGGTCGGAACCCGGCGCGGAGGCGAGACGGTCGGGCTGGACCCTCGTGGCCGACGGGAAGGACAAAGGGAAGAAGTGATCCCGAAAACGAGCGAGCGCGGAGGTTTAGGAGTGCGTGAAGCGAAACGATCGTGTCATTAAGCCGTCGCGGGGCGTCGTTCGCGTCTTGTTTGTCGTCTCCCCGTTTTCGCTCCCCGCTCCCTTTACTTGAGCGAGGATCTCCGCTTCTTCGGAGCCGATTCGAGCGCCTCCTTCAGCCTCCTCTCCCTCGCCGCCGCGCGGATGCCGTGCGAGCCCCTGAGCCCACCCGGCGGCGGCGGCGGGCTCTCCGCGCGTCGCTTCGGGGTCCTGCCGCTCTTTCTGGACAGGGTCGGCGCGGCGTCCCTCTCCGCCTTAACCCGGGTCCTCTTGGCGCCCTGACCCTGACCCTTGACGCCCCGGCCCCTCGGCGCCCTCAGGAACCCGATCTTGTCCAGCGACCCGCCGCGCGTGCCCAGCGCCAGCTCCCGTTCGTCGCCGTCCTCGTACTCGATCCTGTGCCGCCCCGTCGACGCGTTAAACCCGGCCACGACGCCGCGAAACCACGCCGCGTCCTCCGGCCACCACACCCGAACCCGCCACCCGACGACCGCGCCGCCGCCCCCGGCCCTAAGCGCCTCGGCGACGCGCGCGGCGTTCTTCTCCGCGATCGCGGCGTCCGCCTCGTCCCGTCTCTTCTCCGCCGCGCGCTCGCGTCGGAGCTTGTCGGCGCGGCGCTGCTTCGCCGTCTCCGTCGCCACGAACGCCGCTCCCCTCGCCGTCTGAATCACCGTCCTCTTCCCCTTCCTCTCCACCGAGCGCTTGGACCGGAGGAACTCCTCGAGCTCGTGCGCGGCGACGGCGCCCATCTTCTTGGAGCCGCGGCCGGCGCCGGCGGTTTTTTTATCCTCGCCCTTTTTATCCTCGCCGGGCTCGGGCTCGCCGCCGCGGCCCTGGATGGCGCACACGGAGGAATCGGCGGACGCCGCCTGCTGCCTCGCGATGAGCGCGGCGGCGCCCCCTTTGATGTCCTGCGCCCACTTGGGAAGCTTCGGGTTGTACCACATGTTGCCGCAGTTCATGATGACCTCGAGCGAGTGCGGGATGATGTTGGCCTTGCGAGTCTCGCGAATGGCGTCCTTCATCTGGTTCTTGAGGTCGGTGCCGATGAAGTGGTGCTCGCTGGCGTACATGTGGCTCACTGCGGTCTCCGGGAGCGCCTCCGCGAACTGCTTCCACGCGTTCAGAGTGGTCCTGAAGTTCTCGCCCACGTTCAGACACCAGATGCGCTTGAGCTTGAGCACCTCGGTGAGCCGCTCGAGCTGCTCGTCGAAGAAGCCATCTTCGAAGTTTTGTATGTACAGCGCCTCGATCTTCGTGTTGGTCTTCAGCGCGTCGAGGACGGCGTTGATGACCAGGGGACCCGCGTTGGACTTGATGAAACGCTTCAGGCGGAGAACTTTGCCGCCCGCGTCGCAGTCGAGGGTGTTGTTGGCGAGCCTGGGGGAGGATTCGGGGGCGGTTGGGAGGATCAGCGAAATGGTGGTCGTTCGCTTTTTCCAGGGGACGGGCCGAAGGATAGGGGCGGCCCGCGCACCTCTCAATGAAGTCCTTGAACGCGGGGGATTCGAGCGTTCGCGATTCGGGGTTCCGCTTAGGGCGCCTCCCGGCTAGTTTGCACTCGTCATCGGCCATGTGATCGTTGCCCTCCTGCTTGTGACAGCCACGCTGCCCAGATTTCAAAAATATCAAAGGCTTTGAAAAAGGGCACAGCAGGCGGCTCTTTCGACAGTTATTGGTGCGCCGCCCTCAACCATGGCGCCCACGGCGATCGTATCCCCCTCCCTTCTCGCCTCCGACTTCGCCCGCATGGCGGACGAGGCCAAGAAGGTCATCGACGGCGGCGCGGACTGGCTCCACCTGGACATCATGGACGGACACTTCGTCCCGAACCTCACCTTCGGCGCCCCGGTGGTGAAGTGCCTCGCCAAGCACACCGACGCTTTCCTCGATTGCCACCTGATGGTGACCAACCCCGGGGACTACGTCGAGCCCCTCAAGGACGCCGGGGCTCACATGTTCACCTTCCACATCGAGGTGGACGAAGCCGCCGCCGTGCTGTGCGATAGGGCCCGCGCGGCGGGCATGAAGGTTGGCGTGGCGCTCAAGCCCGGAACCCCCGCGAAGGCTGTCCACGCCATCTGCGACGCGGGCCTTGTTGACATGGTGCTCGTCATGACGGTGGAGCCCGGGTTTGGCGGGCAGAAGTTCCAGCCGGAGATGATGCCCAAGGTCAAGGCGCTCCGCGAGAGGTACCCTCAGATCGACATCCAGGTGGACGGCGGCCTCGGACCCGCGACGATCGAGGCGGCGGCGACGGCCGGGGCGAACGTCATCGTCGCCGGGTCGAGCGTCTTCGGCTCCGACGACGTTCCAAAGGCGATCGCCGTGCTCAAGGACGCGGTGACGGCAGCCGCGAAATGAGCGCGCGTCCGCGCATCGTGATTCACCCTCCACACGATTTATCGAACCCGAATGTTGTATCGCTAATCTTAATCGTCTCATGTCACGACGCAATCTCCGCGACGCGCGCGTCACCGCCCGAAGGGGTCCATGAGTTTGCGAGCCATCCACGCGGCGCCCCACTCCGGGCCCCGCTCCGGATACACCAGAAGGCCGCTGAACATCCCCGTTCGTCCGGACTCCCTCGCCATCAGCGACTCCCCCAACTTTTTGGTCAGCGCCCCGTCCCGCCGGAGCAAACCCCCGCACAGCACGATCGGCACGACGTCCCCGTCCGAGTAACGCCCGGCGTCGCCAGCTTCG
>MDTE01185167.1_pt1 | contig 11344 bp, 12 predicted proteins | sample 811231 | NCBI WGS metagenome assembly MDTE01 (sample SAMN05326651, study PRJNA326480) | marine metagenome | isolation source: seawater | place: Indian Ocean: Red Sea | collected 2010
ATCTGAGAGCCGGTTACCCGAAATTTTTTTGGGAACTAGTCTCTCCGTACATATCAGAAGGGATTAAATTTTTAAGAAGGACACAAAACGGACAAGTGTGGGTTCAAAATCTTTACGCGAATGTGTTTAAAGAGGAGCATGATACAGAAGTTTACGGCCCAGAAAGAGCCGGCCAAAAAAACTAAGGCAATCCTGCAATTCCGGTCTTTTAGATTTCTGCATAGTTCAAAGATTATCATGGTATTCACAATTTAAAGCTCCTAAACTTCGTAAGAGCCTTTCCAAGCAAAATTCTTATTGTGGGAAATAAAAAACTCAAAATATGTTTACTTAGTTACAGAAGCAATCCTCGAAGCGGCGGACAAGGGGTTTATCTGAAGTTTTTAAGTAAAGCGCTTGCAGATTTAGGTCATCAGGTAGATGTAATATCCTCGCAACCTTTTCCTGAGTTAGATAACCGTATAAGGCTAATAAAAATTTTTGGTTTGAATCTATTCGAAAAAGAAAACCATGTCACCGCACTTAAGTTCAAACATTTATTTTCTTTTACTGACTTTTTCGAATGGCTCAGCATGCTTACAGGTGGTTTCGCTGAGCCCTACACGTTTGGCCGAAGAGTCCTAAAATATTTAAAAAGGAACAACTCCGATTACGATATTATTCATGATAATCAGAGCCTGTGTCATGCTTTATTAAACTTGAAAAAAAATGGCTGGCCTGTAATTGCTACAATACATCATCCCATCTCATTGGATCTTAAGATCGCCATAGAGCATGAAAAAAGATGGCAATACAAGCTACTTATCAATCGTTGGCATTATTTCCTGAAGATGCAAAAAAATGTGGCTAAGCAAATTGATCAGGTTGTGACGGTCTCTGAATCATCAAAGAATGATATCGCGAAAGATTTCGGCGTCGCCAGAGAGAAAATAACCGTGGTCCATAACGGAGTCGATACTGAGATTTTCAAACCGCTGCCCAAAATAGAACGAACTTCAGAAACTATAATGACTACGACATCCTCGGACTCGCCACTGAAAGGGTTAAGTTACTTGCTTAAAGCGGTTGCAGGGCTGACCGAAAAATTTCCAAATCTTCATCTAAATATTCTAGGTAAAGTTAACGAGGGTGGGACCGCAGCGAGGTTAATCGAAGAGTTGAACTTAGGCACTAAAGTCTCTTTTTTCTCAAATATCTCAACAAGCGAAATAGTCGAGCTTTACGCCAAAGCGACCTGCGCAGTAGTTCCTTCGTTATATGAGGGGTTCGGACTTCCTGCGGGCGAAGCGATGGCTTGTGAAGTGCCTGTCGTTTCAACCAATGGAGGAGCGCTCCCAGAGGTCGTGGGCGACGCCGGCTTAATTGTTGAAGCTGGAGATCACGAGGCTCTTAAGGAATCAATTGCGTATTTGCTAAAGAATCGGGATCTTAGAGAGGCTTATGGGAAAAAAGGGCGAAAACGAATAATACAAAAATTCAGTTGGTATCGGTGCGCAAGACAAATGGAATCCATTTACGTTGAATCATTAAGAGCTTCGGGAAAAAGCTATGTCTCTTGAGACAATTAATCTGGAACACTTGAAGCTGAATACAAACGACAAGCTTCTTGATTTGGGCTGTGGAGAAGGCAGACATGCTCTTTCAGCTTACATTGCTAGGGAAGTAGAGGTGTACGCCGTAGATTTGTCGATCAAAGATCTTGGAATCACAAAAAGCAGATTCAATGAATTTAATGAAAATGAAAACAAGCAAAAGACCTTATCTCTAGCGGCTGCGGACGCAAAAAATCTCCCGTTTCAGGATGACGAGTTCGATTCAGTGATCTGCTCTGAGGTCTTAGAGCACATTCATGACTATAAATCGGTTCTCTCAGAGATATCTCGTGTTCTGAAAAATGGCGGCGTAGCAGGTATTAGCGTTCCGCGATTCTTTCCAGAATGGATTTGTTGGCAATTAAGTGACGCGTATCACGAAGTTAAAGGCGGACACGTAAGAATTTTTAAAAAACGCCGTCTGCTCGAGGATATCGAGAATGTAGGACTCAGCTTCAAAAAACTCCATTACGCTCACGCGCTCCACGTTCCTTATTGGTGGCTCAAATGCCTGTTCTGGCGAGAACCTGGTGAGAGAGAAGCAATATTGGTTAGGCTATACCATCGATTTTTAGTATGGGATCTTATGAAAAAACCTTTTATCTGTTTTATAGCGGAAAAGTTACTCAATCCGATAATGGGAAAAAGTGTTGTCATGTATTTTCAAAAAAAAATTGAGTGCTCTTAATGACACGTCAAATTTCTCCCTTAAATTCTTTGCCAGAAAACTTCTTCGTGGAAACCGCAGACTATATAGCTAACACTCAAAGTTCTGATGGCAGTATTCCTTGGGTTAAAGATGGCCCAACGGATCCTTGGGATCATATTGAGGCGCTCATGGGATTGACTATCGGGGGAAATCATGAACAAGCCAGAAAGGGTTTTGATTGGTTGAAAGAAAACCAACAAAAAAATGGCAGCTGGTTGGCGGCATATCGGGACGGAAAAATTGAGGATGGGACAAGAGCGGAAACAAACTACGTTGCATACATCGCTACGGGCGTATGGCATTTCCACCTCGTCACTGGTGATAGACCTTTTTTAAGTGAAATGTGGGAGAGTGTCTCTAGAGCCATAGATTTTGTCCTCGAACTTCAAGGATCAAATGGCGAAATTTTCTGGTGCCTCGATACAAAAAAAGGAATTCAATATGACTGTCTGCTCACCGGATGCTCTAGCATTTACAAATCATTGGAATGCGCAATATTGATTGGATCAACTTTAAATAAAAACATCGACACATGGTCAGTGGCAAGAAACCGCCTAGGTATTGCTATTTCTGATCATCCCGAATGCTTCGACCAAACCTGGAGCTCAAAAGAGAGATATGCGATGGACTGGTTTTATCCAGTTCTAGCCGGCGTTATCAGAAAGGAAGAGGCGTTAAAACGTATCAACCAACGATGGGACGAGTTTGTCGAAACCGGCTGGGGTTGCCGCTGCGTCAGCGATCAACCTTGGGTTACAGTAGCTGAAACCTGTGAGCTGGTGATGGCTCTGAACTGCATTGGAGATAGAGCAAGAGCCGAGACATTATTCAGCTGGTTGAATCAATTTAGGGAACTAGACGGTTCATATTGGACGGGCTATGTTTTTCCCGAAAAAGTACTTTGGCCCGAGGAGCGGCCGACTTGGACGGCGGGAGCAGTTTTATTAGCAGCGGACGCCCTCACGAAAAAGACGAAAGGATCAATTTTATTTTCTTATCATGCTTCCAAAGACTAGATCCGCTCCAAGATTGCCAGCGTTTTAACTCTATCCCTCTCAACAAATAAGCCCGATGATAATGCTAGCTTCATAACCTCATGAGGAGCTTGGCCACCCTCTGAGGGATCCAGAAATATGTCGTGGATAGTGAGAAAACCTCCTTGTCTAATATGACAACACCAAGCTCTGTAATCCATAAGAGCAGCTTCCATTGAATGACCCCCATCGATAAAAACCATTCCTAGAGGACCGACCCAATTTTTCGCAACCGCTACGGAGCTTGAAACAATTGGAATTACATTTTCCGAGAGTCCGGCCATCTCGATATTTTTTCGAAACTCTGAAAAAGAGTCCATCTGATTAAGCTCTGAATCAAAAAGCTCTTCGTCGTGATAACCCTCTCCTGGCTGATGCTCCTCAGAACCCCTGTGGTGATCAATTGTGTAAAGTGTGTTATCGCGCTCAAGACATGCCAGCCCTAAATAAATTGCACTTTTGCCACAGTAACTGCCTACTTCCAAAGCTGGGCCTAAAGAGGAGATCTTCAAGCAAATATTATAAAGGGCCTCGCCTTCATCAGGGTGCAAAAATCCTTTAACTGCGTCTATCTCAATCGGTAGTTTGATCATTTTCAGGACACAAAAAAAATTGTTGAGTAAATTGGAATCAAAAGGATCAAAGCGTAACCAGCAAGATTAAATATTCCCGGCCATTTTTTCTCTTTACCAAGAGGCAACAAATTCCCAGCTGCCATCCAGAGAATTGTCGAAAATAACAGGGAGAGAAGAACACTTAGTATTATTAAACCCATCTGGATATTTCTCCTAATTATTTCTACTTCAGTTAGTCAAGCACTATAAACTTTATCGAATCGCCTACCTGAATTTTTTGAGCTGCATCTACGACAGCTAAACAAGTTGCCCATTTCAAAGAACTAAGGACGCTAGAGCCTTGATGCGCGTATTTCTCTAACCGAGTCTTTCCTCCTTCGGCCCGAAGCCTCGCTCGAAGATACTCGCGGCGCGATCCTGCTTGATAATCAAAAGAGGACTCTCCGTAGAACTCACTCGGAGCAACCTCGTTTAAGCCCTGCATTGCCTTTAGGAAGGGTTTAGCAAAGATAAAAAAGCTTACGAATGTAGAGACTGGATTGCCGGGCAATCCTAAGAGAGGTTTCCCATCTATCTCTCCGAGCAAAAACGGTTTCCCCGGTTTCATAGCAACTTTCCATATATTGATCGACCCTAAGGCTGTTACGGCAGCTTTAACATGATCCTCCTCGCCGACCGACACTCCACCCGAGGAAATAATAACATCGGCTATTTCCCCAGCTTTCGATAGCATGACTAACGTCTGCGAATAATCATCGGGCACGATTCCTAGGTCAATAACGTTCAGTCCCAGACCTCTGAGCAAACTATGAATAAGGTATCGATTCGAGTTATAAGACTGAGCAACATTTAAAGTCTCGCCAGGTAATACCAATTCATCACCTGTAGAGAATATCGCAACCGTTAGAGGAACTTTTACTTTGACACTTGTTTCTCCAACTGATGCCAACAAAGCGACCGCGGCGCTGGAGAGAAAGTCTCCCTTTGAGACTACTTTAGAACCCGCTGCAATATCGTGGCCTCTTCTTCGAACATTAGAATATTTCCTCGGTAACTTTTTTATTCTTGCGGTGTCTGAGAAGAAATCAACATCCTCTTGAACTACTACAGTATCAGCCCCCTCTGGAATAGGCGCCCCAGTGAAAATCCTTGCGAGAGAATTTTTAACCATCGGTTTACCGACCCGCCCAGCTGGTATCCTATCAGAAACAATGTAAGACGTTCCCTCTGAAATATCTTTGTGACAAACAGCAAACCCGTCCATCGCACTATTGTCAAAGGAAGGCACGTCAATTTGAGCGAACACATCCTCTGCGCAAACACGGCCAAAAGATTGATCCAATGAAGCTCGTTCCTCTTCCGCTATCGGTCTCGCCCGCTCTAGGAGCTCTTTGACAGCGTCCTCTACCAGTAGCAACGGACTCAAACTCAATGGCTCCCGGTCCGAATAAGTTCAGCAAAATTACAGGGCCTATGGTTGATATCCAATTGGTCTTTAAGGATTTTTTCCCAAGCGGTCTTGCATGCTCCTGTAGACCCTGGAATACAGAAAATGATAGTGTCATTCGCAATACCCGCAAGGGCTCTCGACTGGATGGTTGAGGTTCCTATTTCATCAAAAGATAACTTCCGAAAAAGCTCCCCAAATCCGGGAACCTCCGAGTCAAATAAAGGTTGAACCGCTTCTGGCGTCGAATCCCTTGATGTAAAACCAGTGCCTCCAGTAACCAAAATGATCTCCACTGCTGGATCCGCTATCCAGTTAGACAAAATAGCTCTCAGATCATAAAGATCATCTTTCGAAATAACATATTTCGCGATCGAGTGACCTTCTGCCCGAGCAGCGTCCATCAAGAATCGTCCCGAAGAGTCATTTTGTTCATTTCTGGTATCAGAGACAGTAAGCACTCCTAGATTTAACGACCCAGGATTATCGTTTTTAATCATTACTTAAGCCCATAAATTCATGTTTTAAACCCCCTTCCAAATAGGGGCTCGCTTCTCCGAGAAGGCTCTAGGGCCCTCAACAAAATCCGAACTTTTTTTCATTAGCTCGACCTGTTTATATCTACTTTTTATAGCCTCTTCAATCCCCGATGTATTCATCCCCAGCATAGAAGCCTCTTTGCTTGCCCTAACCGAAAGGGGGGCACATTCAAGAATTGATCTAGCCCAATCTTTGGCTGCCTCAAGAGCCGATTTTTCTCTCGATACTTCGTTCACGAATCCAAGGTCCATCCCCTCTTTTGCTGAGACTCTGCGCCCAGTTAAAAGCATGCCCATGGCGTTTTTAATCCCGATTTCTCTGGGCAAACGATGAATGCCACCACCCAAAGCTGCTAAACCCACTCTCGGCTCGGGCAAAGAGAAGACTGCGTTCTCGGAAGCAATGATTAAATCGCAGGCGAGAGCAATCTCAAACCCTCCACCCATCGCCACGCCGTTCACCGCAGCGATAACAGGCTTTGGATTGTCAAATCGCGAGGTAATTCCGCCAAAACCAGTTGAAGGTTGCACCTTCATGTCTCCGCCAGATGCTTGGAATTTCAGATCATTTCCTGCACAGAAAGCTTTATCACCAGCTCCAGTTATTATTGCAACCCACTGGTCCGGATCTAAGACAAAGCTGTCGAATGCTTCGCTTAACTCAATGTTTCCTGGCGGATGCAAAGCATTCATGACCTCAGGCCGATTTATCGTAATGATAGTTAATCTGCCCTCTTTGATCACCTCACTATAATTTCCCATATTGAAACCCTCGATTTTTTGCTAACTGAAATCTTGTACTATCAATCGAACAAATCCTTAATTATCCCACAAGCCTCCCCCAGAACGGAGCGGGGGCAAGCAAAGTTCATCCTTAAAAACCCTTCTCCTCCAAAATGGACTCCATTAGACAACTCTAGACCTCTTGATAAAAGATCCTCACTCGGATGATCCCTTCCTGTCTTTCGAAAATCCATCCAAAGAAAATAAGTTCCTTCAGGCTCAGTGATTTCGATCCTCTTTAGCTCTCCGAGATTTGTCATTAGAAAATTTCGATTTCCCTCGAGGTAAGTAAGCATTTTATGAAGCCAGGGATCACATTCCGCGTAGGCAACCTCCATGGCGGTTAGAGTTAAAATGTTTAGATCAGGGATCAAGCCCTTTGACTCAGAGAGCAACCTCTCGCGTAATTTATCGTTCGGAATTACTGCAAAAGCCCCTCCTAACCCACTCATTGCGTGACTTTTTGATGGTGACATAAAAGTAATTGTTCTTTGGCTTATAGACTCCCCTAACGAGGCCAATGGGATATGCTTTCTCTTCTCGTAGACAATGTCCGCATGCATTTCATCTGAACAAACTAACAGATCATTTTCTACACAAATCTCAGCCAAGCGCTTTATCTCCTCTTTATTCATTGCTCTTCCAAGAGGGTTTTGAGGGTTACAGAGTAAAACTAATTTGAATGCCTTCTCTTTGGTAAGGTCAGAGAACTTCTCAAAATTAAACGTCCACCGACCGTCAGAGTTATAGGAGTCTAGTGTCTTTAAACAGCGATTTGCGTTCGTAACCGCATTAAAGATTGGCGGATAGACCGGTAACTCTGAAATAGCTTTTTGATTTTTGTCCAAAAATATGCGGCAGCAAAGATTCAATCCGAGAACGATGCTGGGCATATAAACAATCCAATTTTTTTCAATTTTCCAGTTATACAAAGAATCAGCACGCGCGACTATAAGATCATTTAGTGATTCAGATATATTGTCGTAACCTAGAACCTGATCCACCCTCTCTACTAACGAGTCACGGATGGGGGATGGTAGAGAAAAATCGGAATCGCCAATAGTAAGCGCAATAATGTTCTCTTTCTTTGCCCATTTAGAACTGTTGCTGGTAACTCGGTTATTTACTTTGTCAAAAATTTCGCGCAATTGTGTTTCATATGATTGATATTTATTTGGGTTAAGCTTAAGTTATTTAAGTCATTAGTAAAGCGACATGGAAATCGATCTAATATGTTAAGAAAAAAGTCAGTAATGCCAGCTCTGGACGAGATATTACCCGGTAGAGAGAAAGAAATGCCAGTTCCGGAATTTCATTTCGTAAACGGTAACCCAATGAAGACCATTCCCACCGAGAATTATGAAAAGGCAATGTTTGGTCTAGGCTGTTTTTGGGGCGCAGAGCGAATTTTTTGGGAAACACCAGGTGTATTCGTTACAGCTGTAGGATATGCCGGCGGATCAACGCCTAATCCGACATACGAGGAGGTTTGCTCAGGTTTAACAGGCCATAACGAAGTGGTGAGAGTTGTTTTTGATCCGGTAAAAGCAAACTATGAGCAACTTTTGAAAAAATTCTGGGAAGGGCACAACCCAACTCAAGGAATGCGACAAGGAAATGATTTGGGAACGCAATATCGTTCAGGCATATACGTATTTTCGAACACCCAAAGAGCGATGGCAGAAGAATCTCTGGTGAGATTTGATGAAAAACTTAGTAGTGGTGGATTTTCCAAGATCACAACAGAAATCATCGATGCGCCGGTTTTTTATTTTGCAGAAGACTACCACCAGCAATATCTTGCGAAGGTTCCCAACGGATACTGCGGGCTTGGAGGAACAGGCATTAAATTTTAGTCTTGATGAACCGCAACTCTGGTATATAAATCGTCATGACGGTCTCTATTAGTCCGCACCAGTTCTTTTGGTATTCTCTTTGATTTCGATTAGAACATGCGCCAAAGAAGCGGCGTCTAAGAACAGTGTTTCGACTCTAAGTTTAAAGAACGACTGAGAAAAACTCCAGTGTTACCAGAACGGAATAAAGAGGCTGTAAAATGGTTACTAAGCCCGAATAGCGAGGAGATAGTCGATCCGATTGCGGCCATGCCTGTGCCAAGCGCAATCGTTTCATAGCTCTTTTCTATAAGATTTATCTTCTCGTAGAACTCAGTGACCGTGGGATTGACTTGCCTTACGTACGAGTAGCAATTTTTCTCCCTGAAATACACAAGCCAAGTCTCTCGCACCGTCGATAGCGAAAGAAACCCAATGATGAGTGGGTTAATGAATCAACCCGTGTCTTCCTTTTATTTTACGTTTTTCATACAAAATCCCAGAAGTAAAACCCATATTATTAATTTCCAAAAAAATCTGCTGAGTTAGTAACTCACCGGTTTTATGCAGTTTCAGCTGAATTTATATGGCGCTCGCTTGCCGAATCCAAATCAGCGCTTCGGCTTTATCGACCCAGGCATATTTTAGTACTCGATTTTTGATCAAGGTAGTCAGAAGCCTGTTAGAATTGAAAAAAAATTACGTGAAACTCGATATGGAAAAATCAGATTTCAGACATAAACTCTTGACGTTTTTGCACAGTTCGCCGACTCCCTTCCATGTAGTCAACGTTTTGGCCGAAGCTCTTCAAGAAAAAAATTTCGTTGAATTAAAAGAAGAAAATAAGTGGGAGATAAAACCAGGAAAATACTTTTTGAAGAGAAACGATTCGTCCATAATCGCTTTTCAACTGGGTGAGCAGCCCCTAGAAGAGACGGGACTTAAGATGGTGGGGGCACATACAGACAGTCCAGGACTGAAGCTAAAACCCACACCTATAATTAGAAGAAAAGGTTTATTTCAACTAGGCGTAGAGGTATACGGTGGAGCTTTACTGAATCCTTGGTTTGACAGAGATCTCAGCATCGCTGGTAGGATCACTAAGACGAAGAGAAACGGCGCGATCGAAAGCACGATAATAGATGCAAAAGAACCGCTAGCATTCATACCAAGCCTTGCCATTCACCTCGACAGAGAAGCAAACAAAAATAAATCGGTGAATGCTGAAACGGATATTGTTCCAATTATTTCTAGCGAGATTCAACCCAATGAGCTAGACAATCTGCTAGCGGCACATTTAAAAAAGGGAGAGACTCTATTAAGCACCGACCTTTTCTTTTACGACACCAACCAAGCGAGCTTAGTGGGCGCGAGAAAAGAGTTTTTAGCAGCCGCCCGACTGGATAATCAATTGAGTTGCTTTTGTGCAATATCTGCTTTGTTAGAGGCCGAACCTTCCAAGTCTTGCCTTGTCGTTTTGAACGATCACGAAGAGGTTGGGAGCGCTTCCTATGCGGGGGCTGACGGCAGCTTTCTCTTAGACTTTTTTGATCGAATAAGTGAAAATTCGGAAGCGCGGCTTAGGACTATCGCTCGCTCGCTCTTAGTGTCAACTGATAATGCTCACGCTGTTCATCCCAACTATCCCGAAAAACATGAAAAAAATCACGGGCCAATCATAAACAACGGAATAGCAATAAAACATAATGCTAATCAAAGATATGCAACGAACAGCGAAACAGCAGGATATTTTAAAAGACTCTGCCTGGATAACGAGATCCCCTTGCAAGAGTTTGTCAATCGAGGTGACATGTCTTGCGGAAGCACTATTGGTCCAATTACAGCTAGTAAAATAGGGGTTCGGACATTAGATTTGGGTGTGCCGACTTTCGGAATGCACTCAATAAGAGAATTGGCAGGAATACACGATATCGTGAATTTGGGCCGGGGCCTTAAAGTGTTTTTTAATGATGTAGGCCTCGATGGCGAGTCCTGTTAGTTATAATTTCAAGGCAGGACAAGGGATCCAGCCAAACACTAGCAAGCTTTAATTTAAGGTAAGCCCCTGACGCATGTGTGGTTTTAAAATCAAGCGCTCCAATAAACTGAACAAAAATTCGACTAAAATAGCTAGAATTGCCGCCGGGATAGCTCCCTGAAGAATCAAATTCACGTCGTTGAGGGCCAGTCCAGTTACGATTGGTTCACCCAAACCGCCAGCACCAATGAAAGCGGCGAGCGTTGCGGTTCCTATGCTAATCACCGCAGCCGTCTTAATCCCAGAAAGTATGGCGGGCATAGCGAGAGGAATCAAAACCCTATACATTTGCTGACGCTCGTCTAAACCAATTGAAACAACGACTTTTTTAAGCACGGGGTCAATACTCCGTAAACCAGTGATGGTGTTTCTAACAATGGGTAAAATAGAGTAAAGGAAGAGAGCAACGATAGCCGGAACCTCACCAATACCGAAAATAGGAATCATCAAAGCAAGAAGAGCAATCGAGGGAACTGTCTGCATCAAACCAGATGCGTAGAGAACAACGCCTGAGATGCGCTGACGATTATATGCAAAAAAACCACAGATAAGCCCAAAGAGGATCCCAGCCGTCAAAGCGATAGACGTTAATTTTATATGCGTGAACGTGTTTTTGAGAAGCTTTTGCCAAAAAAATTCACTTTGATCTATCTCTCTGGTTTTATCCTCATTCGAGAGGAAATCTCTGGCGATCTCGTCAAACGAATATCTCTCAATTACCGCTTTAGCATTCATGCTGCGCATGGCCTTATCATCAATTTTACCCTCTAGCTGGGAAACAATTGCGATAGC
>MDTE01188943.1_pt1 | contig 11344 bp, 12 predicted proteins | sample 811231 | NCBI WGS metagenome assembly MDTE01 (sample SAMN05326651, study PRJNA326480) | marine metagenome | isolation source: seawater | place: Indian Ocean: Red Sea | collected 2010
ATTAAAAGATCTATAAATTGAAAAATTTTTATAGTTTAAATATTTTTGAAGATAAAACTTTATCTTATAAATTAAACTTAACCTCTCTACATTTTGATATGCAAAACATTTACAATCATATTTTTTTTTCAATTCGTTAATTAGGTAAGAAAACACTACTTGATTCGAACTATTGTTATTAAACTCACATAGTATTAGCTGATCATTATTAGTTTTAATTTGTTTAAAGTTTTTTTTATTGAATCTAATTATTTTAGACATTTGACTCTGAAAAACTAAATTGAATATTTTTTTTATATTTTTAAACATTTCACCTATTAATCAGCTTCAAAAATTTTTTTATCAAATTTAAAATATATATTTGTTCATTTGTTTTGAGATCATAATATATTGGTAAGCTTATAGTCGAATTATAATATTTTTCTGAATTTTTTAGTTTCAAGTTACTTTCAAATATTGAAAATTTATAAATTGGAATATAATGAAATTGCACTATTACCCCATTTTTTTTCATATATTTAATAAATTTATCTTTTTTATTTTTATTAAAGTTTTTAAAGTTAATTATATATAGATGATTTGAAGATTTATAAATTTGGCTCTTTTTCTGGATATTGATATCTGTAATTTTACTTAAATATTTATCGTAAAAAAAAGCAATTTTTTTTCTTTTTTTTAAAAATTTTTCAATTTGACTCAATTGACTAATTCCTAATGCAGATTGAAAATCATTTAACCTGAAATTAAAACCTTTCATAACGACATCATAATTCCAATGATTACTTTTATTTCTTTTAATTCCTAAGGATCTTAGCATTTTAATTTTTTTGTCAAGCTTAAGATTATTTGTTGTAATTAATCCCCCCTCACCTGTTGTTATAGTCTTTAGGGGATGTAGTGAAAACGTTGAGATATCTGAATGCCTACAGCTTCCAATTTTAAAAATTTTTTTTTTATACAAATAGCTTGATCCTAACGCGTGGCAAGCATCTTCAATAATATATGACTTTAATCTTTTCTTAAAATATAAATAGTTTTCAGCGTTTGCAGGAAACCCTCCATTATACATTGGTATTATAGCCTTAACTTTTTTGAGTTTATATTTTTTTATACATTGATTTAAAGTCCTGGGTGTCATTTGACCCGTATACTCATCAACATCGGCTAAATAAATTTTAGCACCTAAAGTTTTACATATATTGTAAGATGATATAAAATTTACTGATGGCATTATTATCTTATCATTTTTTTTAACATTGATTGAAAGTAATGCTAAAAAAAGTGCTGATGTTCCACTATTGCATGAAGAAACGTATTTGCATTTCAAATAATTTGAAACTTTTTTTTCAAAATTGAATACTTCTTTACCATTGGTAATTAAATCATTTTTTAAGGTTTTTTTCACTGCATTAATATCAGAGCTAGATATATGCTGTCTTCCATAAGGTATAATTTTCATATTTTAAATTTTATATTTTATATTTTATATTTTTTTATCTTTCATTAAAAAATTTTTCATAAATTTAAATTTTTAAAGTGTCATCTACTCTTTGAATTGATGCGTTTGACATTAAAAGTTTCTTATTATTTTTAACAAAATTTATTACATCTCTACAATCAAAAAGTATTCTTTTTTTTTTAAAAAAATGTTCAATTATTTTTTTGATAAGTAAAAAGTCTTGATATTCATCTAAAGTGACAGCCAAATTTGGAAAAATATATTCCCTTATAGGTGAAATATTTACTTGTCTAAAAATATTTCTATTTCTTCTCATACAAAGCGTCACATGTTCATACTCGTCCTTTCTTTTAATCAATTTAAAAGATTTACTCAAAGCTGAGGTTTTGTAAACTTGACACCCCATACCATTAGGAAGTCCAACTCCGTTAAGAATTATATCAATATTATCTATATTCTTAAAAAAAGTATTTAAAATTTGCTCAACAAGTTTAACATCAATTATAGGACAGTCGCCTGTTATTTCACATATATATTTTAATCTAAATTTTTTTGCACATTCTAGAACTCTTTTTGTAACATTTTTTTCATCACCCCTATAAACATTAATAAATAATCTTTTTGCTAATTTAACAAATTTTAAATCTTCTTTTTTTTTAGTAGTTGCAATTATAATTTTAATTTTTGGGTTAAGAAACTTTAATCTTTTAATCATTATTTCTATTAAAGGTTTTTTCAAAACTTTTAAAAAGTGTTTATTTGGTAACCTCTTTGAATTCGATCTTGCAGCTATAATTATTCCAGTTTTATTGAGATTTTTATCTAATTCCATTTATTGATGTTCAAAATATTCTTAATCTCTTTATTCGAAATTTCTATTTTTTTTAATTTTTTTTTTAATAATTCAATTTTTTTATTGTCTTTAATAAACTTAGCGAAATTTTTTGAAAATTTAACATTATCTAAATTATCAATATTTTTTGTAATTACGCATATTTTTTCTTTTTTTAACTGAATAAGCTGATTCTCTGATATAGTACTATGAGGAATAATAACTAATGGTTTTTTATAAATCATAAATTCAAACTTTGTATTTCCACAAGAGCCAATTAAAATATCACACCAGTTATATAAATTTGATAAATGATTTGCATTAAATATTAATTCAAAATTTTTATTTTTTTTCGAAATCTTTTTAAGTTTTTTTATATGTTCTTTATCAAACATAGGACCAACAACAATTTTTGTATTAAATTTAGGTAAAATTTTTTGCAAAGAATGTACACAAAATAATGAAATTTTTTTTTTGTCACTATTACCGAATGAGATAAGAATATTCTTAATTTTATTTTCAATTTTCTTTTTTTTTAATCTAAGTTCTGGGTCATAAAAAAAATACTTCCTCCCAATAAAATGTTTAAAAGGCCCAAAATATCTTTTGGCATTTTCGTATGGTGTAATGACAGTACCTAAGTCAAGTTTTTTAATATGAGGAAGCAAAGCTTCTCTTTTTACACTATCAATAATAATCTTTTTTTTGATTGATTGAATCTTTTTAAAGAAATAGTGAACTTTTTTAATTTTTTTTATTTTATTAATATTGGATATATCAAAGAAAAATAATGATTTTTTATATTCATTTTTAATATTAACTAAAAAATTTTTTTCTTTGTCAGGATCGAATTTTTCAATAAAGAAATATTGATAATTCTTTTTATATATTAGTTGTTTTTGTAATTTTATTTTTTCCTTTCTAACTATTTCTATCAAAAAAATAAATTTTGTTTTTTGATTTATTATTTTTGATAAATTTAAACATCTTTTCAAATGTCCACCGCCAATAAATGAATTACAATCTAATCTAAAACAAATAGCATTCATTTATCTAATTCAATCTATCAAATTTATAATCAGAAATTTTGCCTTGGTAAATTTTTTTTATATTTTTACATTTTGAAATTTTATCAAAAACTATTGACAAATTTTTCAAATATAAATCAATTTTTTTTTTTGAATGAGCAGTAGATACAAAAATATTAGTTGTACAAAGTATATTTTTTTTTAGCATTTCATTTGTGATAAAAGTTTTTAATATTTGGTGATTTTCATTAAAATTAAAATTTGGCAATGCATCTATGCCTGAAATAGTTATATCAAGGTTAAATTTTTTTGCTAATAATGCCCATTTTTTTTTAATATATTTTCCTTTTTTAGTAATTATTTTATACGCTTTTAATCTTTTCATTTCAGAAATTGTCTTTAATCCAGCTACAAAACCAATTCTTTCAGTCCAGAATGTGCTGCTAATAAAAGTTTTTTTGGAACTCATCATTATTTTTTTTTTACCAACAACTGCTGTTATTGCGTATCCATTACCTAAAGCTTTTCCATACATACAAATATCTGGAAATACTTTAAATTTTTTATGTAATCCTCCTAATGTTTCTCTAAAACCAGAGCTACACTCATCAAATATTAATACTATTTTATTTTTTTTTGTAATATCTCTAATTTTTTTCAAAAAATTATTTTTAGGAGAATAATTTTTTGAAACTTCCATAATGATAGTTCCAATTTTTTTTTTTTTGACTAAATGTTTTACTTTTTTAAAATCATTATATTCAAAGGTATAAATTGTATCTTTAAGAGATTTTGGAACTCCATCAGTTTTTAAATTTTTTAATAGTATTTTTTGAAGTTTTTCTTTTGATTTCATATTTAACGCTAGATACCAATCATGCCATCCATGATAACCACAGATCGCTATGTTATCTTTTTTTGTAAATGCTCTGGCAATTCTAATTGCTATAGAGTTTGCTTCACCTCCAGTCCTTGCAAATTTACACATGTCTGCCCATGGATTTATTTCAATTAATTTTTTTGCTAATTCTATTTCCTCAACACAATTTAATGTCGATAAATTTCCATTATTAACAGCATTTTTTACAGCATTATCTATTGGCTTATAGGAATATCCAAGAATATTTGTACCTACACCCATCATACACATATCAATATAATTTTTTCCATCTACTCCAGTGATGGTACAACCTTTTGCTTTTTTATAGTAAGTTGGCCATAAATTTGGAAGATATAAGTCTGGATTTTTAGATAATAAGGAATTTCCAGTTGGAATATACTTTTTAGCATCATTCCATAATTTGTATCCCCTATTTTTTTTATTAAATTTTATTTTTTCCATAAATAAGGTAAAATTATTTTACTTTTCTTGCTGGTTAAAAAACTATAATTTAAATTATTACTATATTTAGTAAAAATTTCTAGAAAAATTTTAAATTGATCAAAAGTATCTACGCCTAAAACTATATTATCATAGAAATTATATTGCTTTATAAATCCTATACATGCTTTTATTTCTGAGATCTTATTTTTAATTAAAAAGTTATCGTAATTATTAAATAATTTTTTTGCATACTTATATTGATTTTTTTTTCTTACTTTTCTATTTAATAGCAAACCCTGTAAAAAAATCGATCTAATCTGAATCTTAATTTTTTTTTTTTTAATCTTTTTAATTAAAGAATTATTGTTGAGCCTTTGGTCAAAAATATTAAATGGAAACTGTATTATATCTGTATCAAATTTTTTCAATATTTCATAAATTTCTTTTATTTTATAACAAGAAAACCCAAGGTTTTTAAAATAATTTGATTTTTTAAGAATTATCAAATTATCGTAAAATTTTTTAAATTTTTTTGAAGATATATATTCACAATTATGAATTAAAAGATTTTCTACTTCCAAATTATTCTTATAAAATTTAGTAAATTTTTGTTTTATTGAATTTAAATCAGTTTTTTCTTTATTATTAAAAACAATTTTATTTGTTATTTTAAATTTTTTGGTTAAAAATTCTTGTAACGTATGAAAATTACGATAACTGTCAGCACAATCTAATTCATAAATTTTTTTAGCTTTCATTAACTTTATAATTTTCAAAAACTCGTTATTATTAAGTTTAATTTTATTATTCGAAATTCCATAAATATTGTTAAATTGAGCCGTACCTAAAATAATTTTTTGATTATTCATTAAAAAATTACGATGTTTTTCCTAATAATCTTTAAAGCTTTAGGACCTTCATTAAAGATAAGATCAATTATTGATAAATTGGAAATAAAATTTTTACCTAACTGATTATAGGTAAAACTTTTCATATTAAAATATTTTAAATTTATCTTATTAATCTCAAAAAGTTTTGTGTCATTAAGATAATTTTTTGAACCCTCTGGAGAAATATAACTTTCTGCATCTAAGTATTTGCAAATTTTAACAAGCCTATCGACTTTGGAGTCAAAATTTAATCTTATATCATTGGAATGAGTTATTTTAGTCTTTATATCTAATATTCCACAAACTAAATTTATAATTGCTATGTTAAAATCTTTTAAGTATTTGTAATCATGATTATAAATATTAGATAATAAAGGGAAATAATCGTTAAAATATTTAGTTTTTTTATAGTTTAATTCTATAGCTTTTAAATGTTTCTTCTTATTCTTAGATTCCTGTAAAATAAGCACTTGATCTAAATTTTGAAAAAACTTTCCTTTGCTTGAAACTCCAATAGATAGCATTAATTTTTTTTCATTTGATTTTATTAAATTTCTAGATTGCCAAGATCTTTTTTCGAACTGAACATTATTAAGAAATATAAATTCGTCCACATAATCAATTAATCCAAAATAACCATACCATGGCAAATATGTAGGCTGCATTACAGCTATTTTTTTCATCTTTTCTCAACAATAATAAAACACTCAAAATTGTTATAATCATGTCTTATAATGAATTTTTTTGATAAATTTTTTTTTAAAAAATTTGTTATTTTATCTAAAGAAATATAAAAATTTTTTGGGTTTTTCCAATCTACGGCATTATGAAGAACATTAAAAATGAGTTTTTTTTTTGATATTTTAAACATTTTAGTTAGCATTTTAAATGTATATTCATACATATATTTTTCTGAAAGATTTAGTTTTTGAGTGAACATTCCGTTAGCAAATACACAATCAAAATTCTTTTTAAAATTATTTTTTTTTAGAATATCGAAATTATAATACTCTATATTCTTATTTTTTTTTCTACAGTAATTAATAACAGAATTATCTGTATCTAAACCTGTATAATTAATCTTAATTTTTTTTTTTTTAAGATAATCATAAAATAATGAAGTCCCACACCCAAAATCTAAAACTGAGTTTATATTTTTGTCTATATAACTTAAGGCAATTTCAAATCTTCTATTATTTAGTTTTAAACTTTTCCAGTTTAGTCCTTTGTTATTAAAACCAAATTTTTGAAATGAATTTTTGTAGTGAAGAATTATTTGATAGTATTTATCACTCATTTCTTATAAAATAATTACTATTATATCTACTATTTGACATAAGCACAAATTGTTATAATTACATTTATATGAATTACGATTGTATTATTGTTGGTAACGGAGCAATTGGTTTAAGTGTTGCTTATGAATTTTTAAAAAAATCAAAAAAAAATTACAAGTTAGCTCTATTTGGTAAAAAAAATAGAATAGGTTCGGCCTCGAAAGCTGCTGGTTTAATGCTTCCGCCCTTTAGTGAATTAGAACATGATCAATTGAAAGATAAAATTTATAAAAAAAAATTTTTACAACTCGATTTAAAGGCTGAAAAAATATGGAATAAATATATCAATGAATTAAAAATTCATAGCAAAATTAATCTCAAAAAAATTAAGGATACCATAATAATAAATAATAATGCAGCATCCAGCTTGGATGAAAAGAATTTTAATGCAATTTTAAATTACCTTAGATTTTATAAGAAAAAATTTAAAATAATTAATCCATTAAAAATTCCAGGTTACAAACCAATTTCAAGATTAAGATCTCAATCAGCGATAAAATTAGAGGAAGGTTCTATTGATGCTCGAAAAGTTTTGGAAGCTTTAGATAAAATAGTAGAAAGATCAAATAAGTGTGATGTTTTTGATAAAAACATCATCAGCTTTTCAAAAAAAAAATAAATTAATAAAATTAATGTCAAATGATAAGAAAATTTTTTATACGAAAAAATTGATTATTGCCGCAGGAAGTTATTCAAAAAATATACTTGAAAAATCTAAATTTAAAAAAAAAATCCAAAAAATTTTTTTTGGAACTGGTGTAGCGCTAATAGTTAAAACTAAAAAAAAACACAATATAAGAAGCGTCATTAGAACTGTAAATAGAGGTCTAGCATGTGGAATTCATATTGTCCCTCTAGATGAATTTAGATTTTATGTTGGTGCAACTAATAGGTTATCACACGCTGAAAACAATAATGCAACCTGCGCCACAACCAATGTATTAATCAATTCACTTACAAAAGAAATAAATACAGATTTTGAAAATGCAATTATAGAGGATATTTTGATTGGACATAGACCAACAACTGAAGACTGCTTTCCTTTATTGGGTGAATTAGTCAAGAAACAGATATATATTGCAACAGGATTTAAAAGAACAGGTTTTTTTCTATCGCCAATAATTGCAAAAGAATTAAGAAGAGTAATTTTAGAAAATAAGAAAAATAGATTTAAAGAATTTAATCCTTTAAGAAAAATAGTAAAATTTAATAAAGATGAATTAATTGAAAAAACTACTGATCATTATGTATCAGCTGCCTACCAACATGATTTAAATTTACCTTCTTTCGAAAATGAAAATCAATATAGAAATAAAATTAAAGAATCAGTAATAAGAATCTACAAAGAAAAAAAATTAAAATATGGGGTTCCACCAGAAATTTTAAATTTTTATAGACATGGCGTTTTATAATAATAATATTTATGAAATTTCACTTTAATAAAGTTATAAAAATCGGAAGAAAAAATATTGGAGAAAACAAGCCCAGTTTTATAGTCGCTGAAATTTCTGCAAATCATTCTCAAAACCTGGAAAAAGCAAAAAAATTGTTAATATTAGCCAAAAAATCAGGTGCTGATGCTGTTAAAATACAAACTTACAAACCAGAAAGCATATCAATTAAAGGTATAAAAGATTTAAAAAAAAATAAAACTTGGAAAAAATATAATTCACGTTTTGAATTGTTTAGCAAAACTTTCTTACCTTGGGAGTGGCATCAAGATCTTTTTAATTTGGCAAAAAAAAATAATTTAGAAATTTTTTCATCACCTTTTGACATTAAGTCTGTTAAATTTTTAGATAAATTTAATCCAGTAGCATACAAAATAGCATCACCAGAAATAAATGATTTTCCATTAATTGAGGAAATAGCAAAAAGAAACAAACCAGTTATAGCTTCATTAGGGTGTGCGGAAAAAAAGGATATTAAAAACGTAATCAAAATTATGACAAAATACAAAAATAACAAACTTATTTTATTAAAATGTATAGCTGATTATCCTACAAATCCTAAGTTTCTAAACTTAAAAACGATAAATTTTTTAAAAAAAACTTATAATTGTTTGGTTGGACTATCAGATCATACACTTAGTATAGGGCCTCCTATTGCATCAATAATGCTAGGAGGTTGTATGGTTGAAAAACACATAAAGCTTCATAATGATAAAAAATCTATAGATTCATTTTTTTCAATAGATAATTACAATTTTAAAATAATGTCAAAAAGTATCAGAGATGCTGAGGCTTCAGTTGGTAGAACGACTTTAAATCTTGGTCCAAATCATAAAAAACATTTAAATTCAAAAAGATCAATTTATGCAATTAGAGATATTCAAATTGGAGAACGATTTACCAAAAATAATATTCAAATAACAAGACCTGGAAACACTTTACACCCAAAATTCTTTAAATCATTAATCGGAAAAATTTCAAAAAAAAAAATAAAATTAGGAATGCCTATTAAATTAAATTTTATAAAATGAAAATTAATATTTTTTTTAACGATTTTGTTTTTTATTTGAAGAAGGTTTTTAGTTAATATATAAATTAAATACATGAAAAAAAATCAAGAAAATATTTTTATTGAAGGTCAATCAGATGCATGGTTTGACAGAAACTTCAAAAATGGGATAAAAGCGGCATCCGATGAACATAAGATTATACAACTTATAAAATCTTTAAATCTTCCTTCATCTGGTAATTTAATTGATCTAGGTGGCGCAGCTGGATCTCTTGCTGCTGGAATAATAAAAAATTACCCTAGCTGGAAAGCAACTGTTCTAGAACCATCACAAAAAGCTGTAAATGCTGGATCAAAAATCTTTCCATGGATAGATTTTATACGCGGAAGTGTTGCTAAAAAAAATGATATGCCTAATAAAGTTTTTGATTTAGCAATTATTTCTGGCGTTTTTTGTTGGATTGATAGAAGTTTATTAAGTCAAGCAATCGCAAATATTGATAGTTTAATTAAACCAAATGGCCACATAATTATTAGTGACTTTTACACACCGTTTCCAAGAGCCAATGATTACCATCATCTTGATGGTATATTTACTTATAAACAAGATTATTCTTTACCTTTTAAATCACTAAATATTTATACTGAGATTTATAGAAATTCTGGTCCGGTAAAACATAGTAATTTTGATAATGTTGACCCATATGATGTTTGGACGTTAATATCGGTTTTACAAAAAGATTTAATGGGTAGATACAGAAGGAACTCAATTAAATAGAAAAATTTTTATATCAATATTTGTAATACAATAATTAATTGTATCTTTTAATTTCTCATATTTTATCTATATAATCTCGATTAGTTTCTATCCAACTTTTGAGTTCAGACTTGGTCATCCATTTTGGATTTGTATTACTGGAATAAATAAAGTCTTGTTGTACTTTATTACCATCTTTAATTCGATTTTTATCTTTGTCCCAATCAAAAATTTGAGGCAAAATTTTATAATAATCAGAATACTCATACGTTGAATAAGAATCCTCTAGACTAATCATTTGCTCATGTAATTTTTCCCCAGGACGAATGCCTATGATCTTATGATCTGCGTCAGGCGCAATAGCTTTAGCAATATCTACAACTTTCATAGATGGAATTTTTTTTACATAAATCTCACCTCCAACCATATCGTCAAACGCATGCCATACTAATCCAACCCCTTGATCAAGTGAGATCATAAAACGCGTCATACGTTCATCAGTGATTGGTATTATACCTTGCTCTTTAACTGACATAAAAAATGGTATTACAGAACCACGTGAACCCATTACATTTCCATAACGCACTACAGCAAAGCATGTTTTGTGACCACTTGCATATGATAAGTTGCTAGCAACAAATAACTTATCAGATGCTAGCTTGCTTGCTCCATATAAGTTTATTGGACTGCTTGCTTTGTCAGTGGAAAGTGCTACAACTTTTTTTACACCTTGGTCAATACAAACATCAATAAGATTCATTGCACCATTTATATTAGTCTTTATACATTCAAATGGATCTTGCTCAGCAGTGGGAACAATCTTAGTTGCTGCAGCGTGAACAACGTAATCTACTCTATTTAAAGCTCTATGAAGACGATCTTTATCACGAACATCACCAATGAAAAATCTGACCCTTGGATCATCTTTAAATAATTTTGCCATTTCCCATTGTTTCATTTCATCACGAGAGAAAATTACAAGACGTTTAGGATTATATTTTTTAAGTGTAAGTGAGACAAAGCTATGACCAAAAGATCCTGTTCCACCAGTAATTAAAATAGAGGAGTTTTTTAACATCAATTTTGCTTTGAGTATTTTTTTAAATTTATCTTTTTTTGATCAAACATTATTCATTTAAATATTATTATATCCATGTTAAAATTTTTTTCAGTGCATAAATCAAGCCAATTGAGCTATTAGTACTGGTCAGCTGCACGTATTACTACGCTTCCACACCCAGCCTATCAACGTGGTGG
>MDTE01173141.1_pt1 | contig 11342 bp, 13 predicted proteins | sample 811231 | NCBI WGS metagenome assembly MDTE01 (sample SAMN05326651, study PRJNA326480) | marine metagenome | isolation source: seawater | place: Indian Ocean: Red Sea | collected 2010
AGCCCTCTGAGCGCAGCTGATCGTACGCCGCTTCGACCGTGTTCCGGGAATAGCCCAGTTCCGCCGCCAGCGCCCGTGTCGCGGGCAGACGGGTGCCCGCGCGCCGATGACCCTCGAGGATCTCCCCCCCGAAGCGCGCGATAGACCCGCTCCCAGCGCGGACCGTTCTCGGGAAGCACCAGCAAATTGGCACCATCGGATCATGTTGAATTGGAACTTCCATGATGCCAATAGACGCCTAAGCTTGCATCACATCAATCCTGGACACTCACACAAATCCTGGACACCCAAGACGAGGAACGCTCATGACCTGGCAAGGCCGCATCGAATCCGTCCACTACGCCGCTGATGCCGGCGCACCAATGACCACACCCCAGTCGATTCTCGCTATCGCCGGCAAAGGCATCGAGGGTGACCGGTACAGCCGGGGTGAAGGTACGTTCTCGTACACGGGCGGCGCGCGTCGCCAGATCACGCTGTTCGAAGCGGAAGTGCTGGAGACGATCGCGCGGGATCACAACGTACAGCTCGCCAATGACGAGTGTCGAATGAACCTCGTCACCCGGGGTGTACCGCTGACACACCTGATGTTCCGCACCTTCCGCGTCGGTGACGTGCTTCTGCACGGCCTGAAGCTGAACGAGCCATGCGCGCGCCTGAACGAAGTCACCGGCAAGCGGGTCATCAAGGCATTGACCCATCGCTGCGGTCTGTTCTGCGAGATCCTCGAAGGCGGCGAGATTCGCCCGGGAGCGGTCGTCACCCCTGCTGACAGCGTAGCGAAGAGCGCCTGAGCGGCCGGCGTCTATCGACCTAGGGGGCCGATCACCTCGCGCGCGAACGCCTCGATATAACGCGGGCCCTGCGGTTCCTCACCTGGCGGCCAGGCCGGCACCGGGTGGGGCACGATCACCTCGGCATCCGGCCATTGGGCGGTCAGCTCCGCATAACGTTCGCGGACGGTTGCCCAGTCGCCGACGACGCAGAATGCTTGCGCAACCTCGGCCGGCATGAAGCTGAGCAGCGCTCCGGCCGCGGCAAGATCGCGGGCATGATGAAAGTCGGGCCAGACCTGACTCTGGAGATCGTGCAGGGGCGGTCCGGCCCATTCCCATCCGGTCGGTTCGAGCAGCATCGGCGAATACTCGAGGTATCCCGCCGCCATGGACCTTGCGACGGCCAACGCGCGGTCCGGTTCATCGCAGACGACCGTATGGAATATCAGCGCGAGCTTCACCGCCGCGGGATCGCGCCCGGCCGCTGCCGCGCCCCGCCGGACGGCGGCGAGTGAACGCTCGATGTTTCCGGGGTGTGTCCCGACCCGCAGGAACACGCCATCCGCCGCCCGACCGGCCATCTCCAGCGTCTTCGGCCCGCCCGCGGCGACCCAGACGTCTGCAGGCGCCGCGTGGCGCAGCCGCGCGAGCCGCTTCGCCCCCACATCGAGGGCTTCACCGGCGAGCAGTGAGCGAATCACGCCAAGCGCATGCTCCTGCTCCGCGATCCGTGCGGGACGCCGGCCCATCAGCCTGACTGCCGTATCCCCCGCGCCGATTCCGAGCATGACGCGTCTAGGCGCCAGTCCGGCGAGGGTTGCCGTCGACCCGGCGATGACCGCGGGACTTCGCATGACAGGATTCTCGATGAGGGGCCCCATGGTCAGCGTGGTCGTGGCCCGCAGGCCGTCCGCGAGCATCACATAGGGGTCCAGCGCGAGCAGCGGCGAGGACGGAATCAGGCCGTACCCCCAACCCAGCGCTTCGGCTTCGCGGGCGCTTTCCGCAAACGCCTGCACGGACGTCATGTCGAGTCGATTGAGTCCAAACTGCATCGGTGCCTCCAAGTCGTGACTCACACTCTATCAGCGGTTCGTGCGCCGCTCGCGCGCGCGCAGTATGCTGATCCGACCGGCGGAATAACGAAGCATGGCCCTCAACATTTCACCTGCGGATGCAACGCTTGGCGCCGTCGTCACCGGCGTTCGCCTCGACGCCTTGAGCGAAGCGGAATTCGCCGCCGTGCACGCGGCGTTCCTCGAACACGCGGTGCTGATCTTTCCGGGGCAACACCTCTCCGATGCCGGGCAGATGGCCTTCGCAGGCCGCTTTGGCACGCTTTCGATCAAGGCCCAGCCCTTCTCCAACGAGCGGGCGGACGGCTCGTTGCGGGAGCCCGCAGACCCGTTGATGCAGCTCTTTCGCGGCAACGAGGGCTGGCACACGGACTCATCCTTCCAGAGCGTATCCGCCAAGGCGTCGATCCTCAGCGCGCGCAAGGCACCGTCCCGGGGCGGCGAGACAGAGTGGGCGGACATGCGCGCCGCCTGGGCCGCGCTGCCCGAAGCGGAACGGGCGCGCCTGGCGCCGCTCGAGGCCTATCACTCGCTCTATCACTCGCAGTCCGAGGTGGGGCAGGGCAATACCGGAACGCGAGATGCGTTGCGGGAACTGCACGGGCAGCGCACCGCAGATGACGATCAGCCCGGTTACAGCACGACCGACGCGGACGACACGCCACCGCTCCGCCCGCTGGTCAAGGTCCACCCGGACACCGGCGTACCCGCGCTCTACGTCGGTCGTCACGCCTACGGCATCGTCGGCATGGATCCCGCCGAGTCGGACACGCTGCTGTCCGGTCTGGTCGACTTTGCCTGCCAGGCGCCGCGGGTGCTCACCCACACCTGGCAACCGGGCGACGCGGTCATGTGGGACAACCGCGCCGTACTCCATCGCGCTCGACCCTGGGATCCGAACGAGGCACGCGTGATGTTTCACACCCGCGTGGCCGGTGACCCCGCGACCGAGACGGCCTCGAACAAAGCCGCGTGAGCTTCGGGGTGCTCGCGCCGGCCATGTGCACGGACCGGGCGGCCGTGATCGAAGCACCCCAACTGCTCCCTGAACGCTCAGCCCGGCTCGCAGATCCCCCCGCCCGACCGCGGCGGCTTCTCGCCGGCGACCACCCGTCTCAACGCCTTGGACAGCCCTCCAACGGAACCCTGCCAAAGCAGATTCCAATCGCCGGTGCGAAGCAACATGGCCTCGCGGGACGTCGTGAAGCCCAGCGAATCCAGCACCACTCGACGATCCTCCATCAGCACCGGCAACTCCAGACCCCACCGCTGCACTTCAGAACGGACCGACCCGAGTTCGTCGCCGAACTCGGCATTCAGGAGGAACACCTGCACGCCATGATCGCGGTACCGCTCGCTGAGCTTCCGAGCCTCCGCCAGCGCATTCAAACGCTGCGCGCACGCGGCATCGAACGCGACCAGCACCACGTAATCGAAATGCTCCAAAGCCCGGATTCCTGAACCCGCATCAAGGCGCGGCAGCGGGCAACGGATTACCGGCTGACTGCGCCGAGGCCAGTCCCGGCATCAGCAGGCAGGCCAGGAGTGTGATGACATGAGCGCGCAGTCCTCCTCCGTTCAGGCTTCGATCAGTATACCCAGCGGCACCGCGCACCCGTTTGGCGAAGCCTCGCGTATGATCGGCATCCGACCCTCAGCCTGGACCAACCATGGATCTCGCCACGTTTCGCGCGGAAACCCGCGCCTGGCTCGAAGAGAACTGCCCACAGGGCGCCCGCGGCGTCGGACCGGTGCACTCAGGCAGCAGGCTGATCCCGGTCCCGCATCCTGACCTCGACATCTGGCTCGAACGGATGGCGGAGAAAGGCTGGACAACCCCGACATGGCCGGCCGAATACGGCGGTGCCGGGCTATCGACGGACCAATACCTGATCCTGCTCGAAGAAATGCGGGCAGTCGGCGCGCGTGCGCCGCTCTCCAATCGCGGCACAACCATGGTGGGTCCCACGATCCTCGAGTACGGCACGGAAGAGCAGAAGCGCAGACTGCTGCCGATGATCGCCCGCGGAGAGGGCGCCTGGTGTCAGGGCTACAGCGAACCCGGCGCCGGATCTGATCTCGCGAGCCTCCGGACCACGGGCGTCCTCGACGGCGACCAGTACGTCATCAACGGGCACAAGATCTGGACCTCGGACGGGGACTGGTGCGAGTGGATGTTCCTGATCATCCGCACCAACCCCGATGCGTCCAAACACGAAGGCATCAGCTTCTTCGTGATGAAGATGGACCAGCCGGGCGTCACCGTGAAGCCGATTCGGATGATCAGCGGTGCGTCGCCGTTCTGCGAGACGTTCTTCGACGACGCCATCGCCGACATGCGCGACATGATCGGCAAACCCAACGAAGGCTGGACCGTGGGCAAGCGACTGCTCCAACACGAGCGCAGCGGCATGGAAATGCTGGCGGCGGGTGCCACCAGCAGTCGACGCGCCGCCGGCATCGTCGACATTGCCCGCGCCTATGTTCCGACAACGGACGCGGGACGCATTGCAGAACCGGCCACCCGCGATGCCGTCATCAATCAGGAAATGCAAACCCTCGCCCTGCGGCTCACCCAGCGGCGTATCGCACAGGAATCGAGTGACGGCCGCACACCCGGGCCCGCCACGTCAATCATGAAGATCGTCAGTACGGAGATCGAGAAGGACCACGCGGAGTTGACCATCCAACTGATGGGCACCCAGGGTCAGGGCTGGGAAGGCGCACAGTTCTCGGAGCAGGAAGTTGCCGCGCACCGGCGTTTCCTGTCTTCCCGCGCCGCGTCGATCTACAGCGGCAGCAACGAGATTCAGGCAAACATCATTGCAAAGCGGGTATTGGGCCTGCCGGACTGACCAGCACGAGCTTGCCTGACGGATGATCTGAGGCGCAATGGCCCGGCGTCACGACCGGTTCGGACGGTGGCCGCCTCACGGGCCGGAAGCAGTTCTGCGAGGATGCCGCCGACTCCAGTCAGACAGGTAATCCCAGATGCTAATACCCATCATTGTCCGCATCGACGGGACGGACTACCGGGGCGAGCTCAACGACAGCGAGACAGCAGCAGCCGTGGCAGCGGCACTACCGCTGCAAGGCGCCGCCAGTCGCTGGGGCGACGAGTACTACTGGTCGATCGGGATTGACGCTGACACGGCCGACGATGCCCGCGCCACCTTTGGCGTTGGTGAACTCGGCTACTGGCCGCCGGGCGATGCCTTCTGCATCTTCTTTGGCCAGACGCCCGCGTCATCGGGCGACGAACCGGTGATGGCGAGCGCGGGCAACCCGATCGGCTGGATAACGGATGACGTCACCGCGCTGAGGGGGACCGCTGGTGGCGCCTCGATCGAAGTCCGCCGCGCCTGAGGGTGGCACCGCATCCAGGCCCGCACGTGGCGGTCGGGTACAACGACCCGGGTCGATTCATTCACGCGGCCCGGCGGCCGCGGGTTTCACTCTTTGATGCGCTCTTTGCGGCCGGGCCGCACACACCCGAGACAGCGTACGAACGTCTCACGGGCAGGCGCAACGACGAGCTTCAGGACTGGCAGCGAGTGCAGAAGACTGTCGCCCGCTGGCCGAGCACGACCTCCTTCATTTTGCGTCCACAGGCGAAACAGGGCTGGCCACCGCGGCCGTAGGCCAGCAACTCGTGACGGAAGTAGCCGGCCGTGCCATCTTCGCGGACGAAGTCGCGGAGCGTCGTGCCCCCGGCCTCGATCGCCTTCTGTAGGACCTCCTTCACGTGTTCAGCCAGGGCGCGATAACGCTTGCGGCTGATGCCGCCGGCGGGTCGGTCCGGGCGGATACCCGTCAGATACAGCGCTTCGTTCGCGTAGATGTTGCCGACGCCAACCACGATGTGGGCATCCATCAGAAACGGCTTCACCGCGAGCTTGCGACCCCGGGACCGCTCGAAGAGTACGTCACCGTCAAATGCATCCGACAACGGCTCGGGGCCAAGATTGACGAGCAGGTCGTGGTCCGAGGCGTCCCCGGGCACAAAGAACATTGAGCCAAACCGGCGCGGGTCGCGATACCGCAGAATCCCTCCGCCATCGAGTTCGAAGTCCACGTGATCATGGTCACCGACAGCGGCATCGGGCGTCGCAATCCGTAGACTTCCGGACATGCCCAGGTGGACCATGATCGTTGCCGGTGCCCCCATCGAGCCATCGCCGCCCGCGGGTTCGGTCCGAAACAGCAGGTACTTCGCCCGCCGATCCACCTGGACGATCGTGCGCCCGGTCAGATCCTGACCGAACGAGTCAGCGATCGGCCAGCGCAAACGGGCGTCCCGTACGCGCACGGCTCGAATTGTCCGGCCTTCGACGTGCGGCGCCACACCGCGGCGGGTCGTCTCGACTTCCGGGAGCTCCGGCATGCGTTGTCTTCCTGAAGCGCACGCAGTCCCCGCCGCCGGGCACCTCGATCCGGTTCCGGGACGCCTGGACGCGTCGTGCGTGTGACATTCCAGCCGCAACGGACGGGAATCCGCTTGCGGCTACAATGTGCGTTTAGAGAGGCGCAATGATGACACGCATCCTCCTGGGCATCGATACCGGCGGAACGTTCACAGACTTCGTGATGCTGAGAGACGATGCGCTGCAGGTGCACAAAGTGCTCTCGACGCCCACCGCACCAGAACAGGCAATCCTCCAGGGCCTCGAAGACCTCGGCCTGTCCGGGGCGCTCGCGAGCGGCAACTGTCAGATCGTCCACGGCACCACGGTTGCAACGAACGCCACGCTCGAGGGCAAAGGCGCCCGCACCGCCTACGTCACCAATCGGGGGCTGGGTGACGTGCTGCGGATCGGGCGGCAGACCCGCGAATCGCTCTACGATCTGACTCCACCGCTCAGGCATTCCCCGATCGATGCCGTCCCCGCGGTGGAGGTCGACGCACGGCTTGCCGCGGACGGGGAGGTGCTCGTGCCCCTGACGGATGACGCGATCGCGAACGTCATCGGGCAGCTGGAAACACTGGCCCCGGAAGCCGTTGCCATCAATCTGCTGTTTTCGTTTCTCGATGACCGCCACGAGCGGGCACTCGAGGCAGCACTGCCAGAGCGCTTTTTCGTCAGTCGCTCGTCGTTTGTACTTCCCGAGTACCGGGAGTACGAGCGCGGCGTCGCCACCTGGCTGAACGCCTGGCTCGGACCGCTCATGTCCCGCTACCTCGAATCCCTGCAGCACTCGGTTGCGCCAAGCACGCTGTCAGTCATGCAGTCGTCCGGGCTTTCGGTCAGCGCGGACCTCGCCGCGCGTCGGGCGGTGAACCTGCTGCTGTCCGGGCCGGTCGGCGGGCTGCGCGCGGCCCAGTTCGTCAGCGAGGACGAGCGCCTGATGACCTTCGACATGGGCGGCACCTCGACGGACGTCGCGCTGATCGACGGCGCGCTGACGCTCACGGGTGAATCGAGGATCGCCCAGTTCCCGGTCGCGGTACCGATGGCGGACATCCACACGATCGGCGCCGGCGGCGGATCCATCGCCTACGTCGATGCGGGCGGCGTCCTGCACGTGGGTCCCGAGTCGTCCGGCGCGCGCCCCGGCCCGGCATGTTACGGACTCGGCGGCGCCTCGCCGACTGTGACGGATGCAAACCTGCAGCTTGGCAGACTCCGCGCCGACGCCTTCCTGGGCGGCACCATGCGGCTCGACGCTGAAGCCGCAGCACGGGCACTCGACGCGGTTGGCGCTCCGCTCGGGCTCTCCACCGACGAACTGGCAGAAGGCATTGTCCGGATCGCAAACGAACATATGACCCAGGCGCTACGCGCCATCTCCATCGAGCGCGGCCATGACCCCCGGGAATTCACACTTGTCTGTTTTGGCGGCGCCGGCGGACTGCATGTCTGCGCGCTCGCCGAGGCCCTCGACATCCCCAGGGCCATGCTGCCCAACCATGCCGGCGTCCTGTCGGCGCTCGGAATGCTCGTCACGCCGCCCGGCCGCGAGCTCTCGCACACCCTGGCGGCCAACGTCTCGTCGCTGCAACAGGACGACTTCGACGTGCGGTTTGCCCAGATGATCGACGGTGGTCTTGCGGAGCTCGAGGCCGAGGGCGTCCCGGCCGGGAAGGTCGCCATTACTCAAAGCGCGGACTGCCGCTACGCCGGCCAGTCATTTGCGCTGAACGTCCCCTGGACCGATCCGGACGGCATCGTCACGAGTTTCCATGCCGCCCACCAGCTTCGCTACGGGCACGCACTCGACAAACCGGTCGAAGTCCTGAATCTGCGGGTCAAGCTCGAAGGTCCGAAACCGGAAGTTGCGCTTGCCGGGGTCCCGCAAGAGGGCAGTCTCCTTCCCGCCGAGGCCGTGCTCTCGGGCTTCCCCGAACCGGTGCCCTGCTACCACCGGGAGACGCTGTTCGCCGGAGCGACGTTTCGGGGACCGGCGCTGCTTATCGAACACCACTCCACAGCGTTGATTCACGCGGGGTGGCAAGCCCGGATCGATGCGATTGGCAACGTGATGCTACACAGAGAACCTGCGCCGCCGGACACCCCGTCGGCCGCTTAGTCACTGTGTCCCGGGTCCAGATACAGTACGTTCCCCTCGGAGTCCTCAGAGAGCGCGAGCGTGCCACCCCAGGGTTGCCGGGTTGGCGCCATTGTGAAGTTGACCCCTTTCGCGCGCCACGCCGCATAGACCGCGTCGATGTCTTCGACCACGAGTCCAACGCCCGTGAATCGGCCAGCCTGCGCGTCGGCGCCTTCCCTTGCGAGGGAGAAAGCGGCACCCCGCGTGCCGAAGGACGCGTAAACGTGGTCAGCGTCCGCAAAGTGAAGCGGTAACCCGAGTGTGTCCCGGTAGAACGCGACCGCCCTCTCGAAGTCCTTCACGAACACGTTGACGTAGCCAACCCTCACTTCCATCCCGTACTCCCACGGTCCGCTCTGCGATCAACGGCTCTGGCGTACTCTCGGCACAACCCGTTCCTGCGGCCCCGTGCTCCACAGAACTGCGCCGGGTCCGAAAACAAAAACGCCGGCCCGTGGGTCACCACGAGCCGGCGTTTGTACTCTCCTATGCTTTCTTATGCTCTCTTGTACGCATGCGTGCATGCATCCCCGCACGACCGCGACGGCCGGTCGGGGCGCCACGGGATCTATTTGATCTTGGACTCTTTGTAGATCACGTGCTTGCGGACGACGGGGTCAAACTTCCTGACCTCCATCTTGTCCGGCATGGTGCGCTTGTTCTTGTCGGTGGTGTAGTAGTGGCCCGTCCCAGCGGACGAAACGAGTTTGATCTTCTCACGCATTGCTCTGTTTCCTGACCGTGACCTTTAACTGAGATTACCCGGATTCCTGCCAAATTCCAGAACAGGCCTCCGCGACGCCTTGCTCAGGCGCTCGGTGCTCCGGCGCCTGACCTCAGACGTTTGACCTCTGACCTCAGACCTCAGACCTCAGACCTTCTGGCCGGAGGCCCGCAGGTCACTCACCACCTGGTCGATGCCTTTCTTGTCAATGATTCGCATGCCTTTCGCAGACACCCGAAGCTTTACGAACCGCTGCTCGCTCTCGAGCCAGAAGCGATGGTCGTGCACGTTCGGCTGGAAACGGCGCTTGGTCTTGTTATTGGCGTGCGACACGTTGTTCCCCGAAACGGGGCGTTTGCCGGTGACCTGACAGACTTTGGACATCGTTCTCAATCGACCTGAATTGGCGAGCCGAGCGTTATACCAGAAAAGGCCGAGCAGGGGAACGACAACACCCGCCCCTCCGGATTGCCGGGACAACCGCCTGGCGCCCGGACCAATGTATCCGGCTCATCGGTCGGCCCACAACATCCCCCGCTCCGCGAGGGAAACAATCTCCGCATCACCCACGACGAGATGATCGAGCACCCTGACGTCCACCAGCCCCAGCGCCTGCTGCAGGCGCACGGTAATGCGTTGATCCGCCAGACTCGGCTCGGCCACCCCCGACGGGTGATTGTCCGCGAGGATGACCGCTGCCGCATTCAGCCCCAGTGCCCGTTTCACGACCTCACGCGGATAGACGCGCCGTCGATCGTGCCGTAAAACAGCTCCTCGTAGGCCAGCGGGCGGAGCTGATTGTCGAGGAAGATACCCGCAAACACCTCACGCTCATACCGCGCCAGGCGAGCCCGGACGTAGCGCCTCGCATCTCCCGGGTCGGCCACCGAATAACCCCGGCGCACACCCTCCGACCAGTACCGGTCAGCCAGTTCGACCGCCCCGATCAGCCCCTCACGCAGCGCAAGCGGAAGCTCCCGGGCGTCGCTCCCTCCATCCAGCCTGAGCCCGTCGATCAGGCCGCGGAGGCCACCCGAGCGATCGAGCCAGGTGCGCGCCCGGTCGCGGTCAACGCGGGTACCGAAGGCGAGCCGCGCGACGAGTTCGCAATCGCTCCAGTCCGACGGCCGCCGCCGACCCGGCACGGGACTACCAGACACCAAACACCACCTTCCCGCCCGGGTTCCTCTGCATTGCCCTTTCTCCTCCTGGCCTGATCCGCCGGACGTCCGGCGCTCGTCCCCATCTGCACGACCGGGGCCTCACACATCCGGCTCGCGGGGCCCGCGGCGAGATGCCCGAGCCACCGGCAGAGCCCTCTGCCGTGCCGAAGTGCTGTGCTAATGTTCCCGCCACGTCCGAAAACCACGGTACATCGGCGCTTCAGAACGCGCTGTAGGGCCCTTCCCGCAGCTGACGTAAGACAATCGCCCGCATTATCTGAGGACATTCCGCGAACCATGACCAGGCTTACGAACAAGCGCATCCTTCTCGGCGTCACCGGGGGAATTGCCGCGTACAAGAGCGCGGAGCTCATCCGGCGCATGCAGGACGAAGGCGCGGACGTCCGTGTCGTGATGACCGCGGCGGCACAGGAATTCATCACGCCGCTGACGTTGCAGGCGCTCTCCGGCCACCCCGTCGCGACGACGCTGCTCGACGCGGAGACAGAGTCCGTCATGGGCCACATCGAACTGGCCCGCTGGGCAGATCTGATCCTGATCGCGCCGGCCAGCGCCGATTTCATCGCGCGGATTGCCGGCGGACAGGGCGACGATCTCCTCACGACCCTGTGCCTCGCGGCGGACGGGGCAATGGCGATCGCTCCCGCCATGAATCAGGCGATGTGGCGCAACCCGGCAACGGCGCGCAACGTCGTCGATATTCGCACCAAGGGTTTTCTGATCTTCGGCCCCGACGAAGGACTCCAGGCGTGCGGCGAAGTCGGTCCGGGACGTCTGCTGGACATCGAGGGGCTCGTTGACGCGGTGGCCGGCGTCTTTCCCTCACAGGCGCTCCGGGGCCGTCATGTCGTCATCACCGCCGGCCCTACCCGGGAAGCGATCGATCCCGTACGGTTCATCAGCAATCACAGCTCCGGCAAGCAGGGCTATGCGCTTGCCGAGGCAGCGCGCGATGCCGAGGCCCGGGTCACGCTGATCAGCGGTCCGACGCAGCTCGAAGCCCCCGATCGCGTGACCCGCATCGATGTGATCA
>MDTE01036335.1_pt1 | contig 11341 bp, 4 predicted proteins | sample 811231 | NCBI WGS metagenome assembly MDTE01 (sample SAMN05326651, study PRJNA326480) | marine metagenome | isolation source: seawater | place: Indian Ocean: Red Sea | collected 2010
CATTAATCAATGGCCCAAAGAAAATTGTTGCTACAAGTATGGGCGGAAGAGGTGCTGCCAATGAAGTGATTACTGAAGGATTGGCGGGAGACATACTGTCCGAGCATGCCTTTGTAATGGAAACAGGACTTCTTGAAGAGGCTTGGAAGAGAATTTCAACCAATGGTCCTGTTGCTTATGGAAGAGAAATGATCGACAAAGCATTAGCCGAAGGAGCAATAGAAACATTGCTAATCAGTGTAGATTTGCTACGTGAAGATGACTGGCATGAAATTACAAATTCTCTATCTGAGATTGGTGCTAAACTTGTTCAATGTTCTACAGATCATGATGCTGGTGAACAATTACTAGGCATGGGAGGAGCTGTCGCTCTACTTAGATTCAAGGTGTGAATATGTATCGCTGGTTCCATGAAATAACAGGTGATTTACGCACCGAAATGAAAGGACTCAGATGGCTATTAATCCGAAAACAAGATTTGGAAAAAGCAACCGCAGCATGGATGTTTGCAGAATTAGATGGAACACTAATAGGTGTTGAACACCGTGGAAGTAAATTCATTTCTGGCATTCATAATCGGGCTATACATTTACTACTAGTTGACGATGATGAAGGAATAACAGGAATCACCAAGGTAGTAAAAGATGGAGAGTTAACTGACCACCTTTGGTAATCATGCAAATGGTATCGAAATCGATTTGTGAGTTCCTAGGTTAACCACTGTTAACATACATGGTTTAGGCTGGAAACCAAGCATTCTCTGATATGAGGTCTGGTCTTGCCATGTCGATGAACAAACAAGAGTTGTCCCTCTAAAATCAATACAGGCGTGACCATGAACGTGCCCAGTAACAAAGATATCTGGCACATCACGAATAACTAATCCATCTTCAGGTTCTGGAGAAAGTGGTGTTTTACCTCCCCATTGTGGTGCTAAATGACGTCTTCTTAGCATCTGACGCATCGCTTCAACAGGGTCACGATAGGTAACAGTTCGAAGACCTGCAACGAAATCGTCAATGGATTTCCCATGATATGATAGTAACCTTACTCCATCTAGGCTGAAATCACAAGGATTTCCTACGAATTTTGTATTGTTGAAATCTTGTTGAATATCTGGCTCTAAAGTAGGCTGGGGCTCTGCCGGTCTAACTGCATCGTGATTTCCTGGAAGCATTAAGCATTCAACCCAATCAGGTAGTAACTCCAATAATTCAGCAAATCTAGTGTATTGCCCATAGAGATCTTTTATTGCAAGTTCTTTATCTTGGCCAGGATAAATTCCAACCCCATCAACACAGTCTCCTGATAGTACGAGATACTTGATTGTCCTAGCAAGAGGTTCGGAATGGAACCAACTTACCATCTTGTGCCACTGCGCCTCAAGGAAGGTCTTACTTCCTACGTGAATATCAGAAAGGAATGCTACAGAAACACCTTGTTCTGCATACGTCTTATCGTGTTTATCTTGCATAGGGAAGTGTAAATCATCAACGTAAAACATGTCACCATTTTGAGAGAATGTTCCAGATACTCCCACAACATCATCCGGCATCAAGCCCGCTTCAATTATTTGAGAGTGTTCAATTACCCTATCATCGCCCTTTCTATCCATCAATAAACAATTCATCTCTCCACTAGAATCTTCTAATGAAAACATAAGATGGCCATTCTTTGTATGCCTAGGATCATTTACCAATCCAATAGCGACTGCGAGGTTATCTCTTCCCTGGAATCTTGACCTTTCCTGATAAAGTCGTGCAATATCCATTGGTCTTCTGGGAAGATTAGAATTAGAAATTATCAACTTTCTTAATTTCTCTAACCTATCATTGAATGCATTTGTTATGTCGCCCATCTTACCTTCAGTTGTACTATTTCCTGTTATATCATAATGGACTTTGATGTCGATCATCGCATCTACTGCATCCATAGGGAAGTCTTCCCTATTCCAATCAGGCATATTATTTCTCATCGATATATTTTCGATAGCAGGTTCTGCTATAGGAGCAATAACTCTTCCCGGATTACTTTTACTGGTATTGTTTGGTATCATTTCAGGAGTAATTCTTCCTTTAATCCCTTTAGAGCGTAGTTCTGCAATCAATCCAAGGGGGTCTGGATGTGTTTCTAATTTCTCTTTAACTCCCCTAGAAGCTAGTAGACCTGCAGCCATAAGTTGTGGGAAAATCTCACCCCATGTGGCTGCCATATTTGCATGACAATCGAGGCAATACAAGAGGTAATCGATTCTATGAAATCATTCACTTTCTGAATAATCGAACAAACCTTGAGATTCATCCCACTCTACAGCGTTATCATCTGCCACTGCTTTTCCAGGATTTTGCCATGATTCATCTTGCCAAGGTGCTCCTGCTGCCGCTTCAGCGGCCCTTCGGGCTTTTTCAGCCTCAGATTTAGCGTTTTCAACGGCAGCTTCAGCAGCAGCCTGTTCTTTTTGGGCAATTTCACCTTCGATTCTAACCTTAGCCATATCCCAACAATTGATTGCTGTTTCCAAAGCGAAATGTACGAATGATACCTTATTTTCGTGTCTATTTCCACCTACTTGTACTGATTCTGCATTAGCCCAGTGAGCACTTGCAATTCCAACATAAACCAGCCCTACTGGTTTCTTTGAATTAACAGCCGCTGGACCGGCAATTCCTGTAATCGAAATTGCTAGGTCTGCTCCAGACCTTTTCCTGGCTCCATCTGCCATTTGTATGGCTACTGAAGCATTGACTGCTCCTTTTGATTCTAATAATTCTCTTTCTACATCCAATTCGTTTATTTTGGAGTCATATGAATAGCAGACCCAACTTTGGTTAAACCATTCACTAGCACCTGCTATATCTGTAAGAGTGCTTGCTAACAAGCCTCCAGTACACGATTCTGCGATAGTGATGGTTGCCCCGACTTCTTTTAGGCGACGCACTAGACGAGCCGCGATAGACTGGATTTGTTCATCCATTGGTCATGCGTGGCAGTCGCTCCTTCTTGAAGTTAGAGGGGTGTGATTCAAAAAGAGGAGGTGGGTAGGCTAGCACGGGCCCGTGGTCTAGCGGTTATGACACCTCGCTTACACCGAGTTGATCGTGGGTTCGATTCCCACCGGGCCCACTTCGCTTAAACAGCCTCGCTGTACGCTATTTATTTTAGTCATTTAGACCAAGAAAAGGTCTCAAATCATCAAGATTTTTTGAGTTAACAACTGGAATACCTGCATTTTTGAATGCTGATATTGCGGTTTCTCTTTGAGGATTGAATCCAATAAATGTTGAACCTTCAATATTCATAGACAAATCCATACTAGAGTCTCCAACACAGACCAAGCGTTCAGGAGGACAATCAATCATCTGGATTAATTTGTTAATAGAAACATCCTTCGCCATAGATGGCACTCTAACAATTCCTTCATCCTGTAACCAACCATCTTCATCAAATTCAAAGCCATTAGCAATCCAATCATCAGCCTTTACCATAGCTGCTATAGATTGAACATACAGATCAACTCCTGCGGAAACAATAGCGACGTATACGCCATTATCCTTTAGTTCTGCAACTAATTCTTTTGCTCCTTCCATCAATTTACAGCCAGAATAAGCCCTGAAAATATCATCTCTGTGAATCTTAGGTGACTTTTCTTTCCATAATGCAATATCTGCAGCCATGAATTCAGAATCGGACAATTCCCCAGCCATAAATTGGCTTAGTAATTCCCCAGAATCAGTTCCATAGTGATCGTGAATCGTTTTCCATGACGAAATTGAGTCAGCTAAGACTCCATCACAGTCGAAAGCAACACATAGTGGCTTATCCATATCCATTCCCTATCTTCCATTGGCTTTAGAACATTGTATGTGCACGAGATAAATCCTGTATCAACAGGTATACGCTACGCTGTATACACGCCAGTAAAAAGAGAACCTCTACCCCTCCGAAGAGGGGTTGAGATTACTCAATTCATTTGCCTTCAAAGACCAGACCAAGTTCTTAGTACGGATCCAGGTGCCCCATTTGCTGGGTTGTAACTGATTGATACGTACAGGTTTGTCAATGGCTCACCATCTGCAGTCGATGTTCGAATGTAGATAGTATCACCAGTATCGAAACTAGATTTGGTCACACCACTTTCAGAGCCAACAGCATCTGTGAAGGTAACCATTGTATCTGAGTTACCTGGGAAGAACCCATACACAGTAGTATCTGCTAGATTGTAAGATTCAGTTACTGTATCTCCAACAGAGTCTGTGTACTCAACTGTTACTTGAACAGCTTGTGTAGCGAGTTCAACTTGGCTTGCTGTTATTGTGATTCGATGGAACGAATCCTCTCCGCCTAGAGCTTGGCTCGAATCTAGTGTGAACGAAATACGAGGTACACCCTTGGCAGATGTATCCGCTAGACTTGATGCCCAGACATAGATAACACCAGATAGAACCACAGTGATCGCTACCATCAAGATAGTAGCGATAACTGGGCTCACCGCTTGTTCATCGTCTTCAAGAGTCATTTCATCCAATTCCTCTTGTTCTTCGTCACGGCGGCTCTGTAGCACTAGAGCGCTCACAAACAGACCAGCAGCGCTGATTGCAATGATTGAAGGTGCGAACGATGGTACGTCTGCAATTCCAATCAGTCTTACAACAGTTGGTAGGTCTTGTCCGGTTGCGATAGTTGTCTTACCGAATGTTCTTGGTTGTGCACAGTCTGATCCATTGTCTTCAGTGCTCATCAAGTTGTTACACCAGTCTTGGTCTTCCAGCATTGGTCTTCTCTTGTTGTTCAGAGTTACCGCAGATGGGTTACCATCAGCATCAACAGATGATGTTCCGATTTCACCAGGACAACTCCATGCATCTTGTTGGACACCGTTGGTGTCAACACAAGCATGTGCGTATGGGAAAGAGTATCCGAAGAATCTCTCTGTTGGTGATACGGTCATGTCACAAGATTCTGCAACACAAGTTAGGACATCTACTTCAACCCAAACTCTAGATGTTGTAGCAGTTATGTATACCATGTCTGTTACTTCGATTTCCTCTCCGTAAGCAGGTGGAACAACATATTGTGTTCCTAGTGATACATATTCTTCAGCATCTGGGTCATCGTTGTTGTAACCATCACTGTGGAATGTTACTTCCAGCATGTGGTCGTAGTTGTATGGTCCTTCATCTCCACCGTGACCGATTGAGACAGTTGTTGGCACAAATGTCTTCGGCATGATGTTGCTGACTCCGTTGAAGTCAAATCCACTGACTGAATCTAGGTAGTAGTCTGGTACATTCTCTGCAACGTTGTCGACACGGATGTACAGTGTTACACTGTCTTCACCTTGCTGATAGTTAGCAGTTGACATACCGTAGTTTGGTATGTAACTTGGTGCTGTTGCTGTGTCGTGTAGATACAGAGTGATCGGACAGAATTCACCAGATAGAGGTACCTTCTGATGCTTACCACCGTTGTTCAAGTAGTCAACTTCCCACTCAGGAGCGTTTGTTGTTGCGTCCTTGATTAGGTCGAACACGATGTCGTCTCCGTTGATTGTAGCTGAGAAGTAGTTCTCATAATCACAGGTTTCAGACTTCACAATTGACCAGACTAGGTCTTCGTCATTGTGATCGTTATCGTGCTTCATCATTGCCAAATCGTATGTCAAGTTGTCAACATTTTCGTCATCTTCAGTTAGTGTAACCTTCCATGGGAAGTTTGGAACATCTCCATTACCATCCATGATTACTGCGTAATCGTCAGATGCAGAGTTAGCATTCCATTCTACCACTTCAGGAGCGTCGTTAACCGGAGTTACCGAGAACACTACTTCCATGTCTTCTGCTTGGGTGTTTTCATCAACCCATCCGTACGCTTGACAGATAGTCTGAGTCATTCCAGTAGGTGTTCCATCAGGCATGTATTCTGGTATGAATGATGCAAGTCCAAGGTAAAGGTTGTAACAACCTGTTACAGTGATTGGTCCATATACTGGGTGCGTTACTGGGTAATCGATTAGCCAAGAGTATGAAACACAACTTGCCTTTACATCGGATGTTCTACCTAGGTATGTGTTCTGACAGTATCCACCATCGTCATTCAGAGACAGGACAATAGTACAGTCTCCACCTAGTTCCCAATCTGCATTTTCCTTAATGGTCAATTCATTGTTGATCACAGATACTGTGTATGCTGGACATGGATTGTATCCACTTGTTGTGGAGAATCCGTCAGTAAACACAGAGTCCCATGAACCCCAGTTTGCTTCTGTGTCTACTCCATAGGCTTCCATCCAGAAGTCTGTGTAGTTTAGACCAGAGTATACCTTACCAGTAGCATCGATTGTACTGTCACAGCCATCATCAGAGCGGACTGCTGTTACCTTGTTACCAGATGAATCCATGTATTCCTGGTACCATACAGATCCACAGCCATTCTGAGCCAATAAGTAGGTCAGAATTGTTACATCGTTCAATGTTGGTAGAACATATGTACCATTTGGCGTGATGCTGGTTGGGTCTCCAGAGATTGGAATGTCTTGCCATCCACCAGCTGCGGTCATGACTGCACCAACTTCAGCAAACATAGCAGGAACTGTTGCGTACTTCTTTTGTACCCAGTATGGTTCTACTGTTACGTTGTCTGACTTGATCTTTGCAGCCCAGTTGTAAACTTGAGGCTGTTCGTTAGCCATGTCATTGCTTGCCATATCGATGATGTAGGAACCAGTTGCGTTAGCAGCAGATCCTAGGACCTTGCTCACACTTCCGAATCCTTCATCCAGGACGTTCAGGTTTCCAGCACCATCATCAGAGAACACTGGCATACAGTCTGCACGCTCTGTGTTACAGATAATTGGAGCATCGTTCACGTTAACAACTGTGAATACAATTGTTTCAGAGTCTGTCAATCCATGAGAGTCTTCTACTTCGAAGTGGAAGGTGTAAGCACCGAATTGGTCGTGGTCAGGAGTAATCAATAGATCCTGGTCGACCAAGTTGTTGCTCAATAGCATGGAAGGACTGTTGGTTGGGTCTGCGTCATCTGCTACAGTCCAAACCAAGGTAGCCTCGTCATCTTGAACATCGTCAGCCTTGTCAAGCAAGCTTAGTGTGTACAGTCCACTGTCTTCATCAACGGTAATGTCAATTAGGTCAGTGATTACTGGACATGCACGCTTAATGTCAATTGGTAGGTTGACATTAGTTGCCATTGAGACATCGGTTACTGTGTGCCAGTCTTCTTCACAAACTGCATCTACCTTGACAGATATGTCGTATTCCTTTGCATCTGTTGGTGTGTTAGTACCCACATAGCTTCGGTAAATTAGTAGATGGTTCTGTAAAGAGTCTCCGTCAGCCAAATCACTGTGTCCTAGCATTAGGGTCATTTCTTCTGTGAAGGTTTGACCTGTTGCGCCAGTAGCGACTGATTGATCTGGGTGTACTGATTCAATAGCACCAGTAGATTCATCTTGTACGATAACAATCATTCTAACTGTGTCAGATGGTTCTCCGATACAATCCCAAGGAATTGAGATTTCAGTGTCGGTGTCACCAGACCAGCCAATATAGGAATCTAGGTTGTTACATGATGAGGTTACATCAGTCCATCCTGTGAATCCATTGACCTTCAGTCCAGAGTTACCATCTGTTCCATCTTCTGCCCAGAAGACATAGTCTGCTGCGAATGGCAGTGAGTGAGAGACATACCAGCTTTGTCCGGTTGTGTCTCCACCAGTTGTGGAATCAATGTATATCTGCAAGTCTGCTGTTCCAAAGTCGACACCTGTTAGTGCAAGGTGTAGATAGTTAGCATCCCATGTAGCAAGGAAGTCCTCATCAACAGTGTCTGACATTACACCAGGCATTGCATCGTCTGAAGGATTCTTCACGTTGTTGAACCACTCAGCGGTGTCACCATCAGCAGTAACGAATGAATTTCGGTATGCTGGTGAAACATATGCTGCTTGTTCACCGTCTGTTGATTGGATTAATAGTCCAACGTCAGATGGTTCATTGCTCTTGTGAGTAATGTCCAAGTTCAGCAAGTTTCCTTCGTGGATGACTGCTGTTGATGCGAGAATTAGTTTGCTAGCATCGACTGTGTTACCAACCGAAGTTACTGTGCTGTAATCTCTTGCATCAATCTGAGTGTTTACATCGTCCCATGTTAGATTCTCGACAGATCCTTCTGCGCCACCGTCTATGATTAGAGCAGTGTCTGCATCAGATTCTCCACCGTTCCATCTGAAGTCAACTCCATCAGAGTTTAATCCAAACTTACCGGAGGTGTCCATGTCTGTTGCATCTAGAGTAGATGTTCCTGTGACATACATTGCAGATCCGTTAGAACCTGAAATCATGTGTGCCCCATCGACTACTACATCAGTGTCTTCAGCATACACACCGTATGAGTTACCTGACAAGATTGCATCTCCTTCAACAGTCAATGAACCGCCAGTTTGCTCTACAGTTGTTGTGAAACCAGTTGCTTCAGTTCCATGAAGAACAATGTCATCATTGGTACCTGCAATGTTTATTCCGATTGAATCGAATGAACCTGCGGAAGCATTGGTCACAGTTACACTTCCCCACATGTTCAATGCTGGGTGTAGTGAACAGTGGTATGTGTATGTACCAGCGTTCAAGAACGTGTATGTGTGTGTAGATCCTAGGTTCATTACTCCAGAAGAGAATAGTGAATCATTGGATACGACATCGTGAGGTACTCCAACACCTGTTGAGTTGATGTAGTACTCGTTAGCTCTCCAACGGATAGTATCACCAGTGCTGATTGTGATATTCTGTGGTGCGTACGATTGTGCGTTCACTCCGACAGTCCACAATTGGCCACCAGATCCTCCGACTGCTGTGATAGTAGATTCAGTATCAACTAGGTCACAACCTTCTGTAACAATTCCGTTCTCCATTACCGAGATTGTGTTACCACCTGTGTTGATTATAGATGAACCACAATCTTCAGCCCAGATACCTACTGCTGCTGGAGCAGTTCTACCTGTTGATTGGGAGATGTCGTTGTTAGTTACATTCACTGTGTATCCGAATCGGATTCCGTCAACAAGGATACCACCGTCTGCATCGACTAGTGTGTTCCCGTCAATTATTCCGTTTCCAGATAGTGTGTAAATTCCTGCGTGAGCAGAATCACCGTCTCCATAGATAACGTTGTCAGTTACCTCATAATCAACCGCACCACGTAGGTAAATCGGTTGTTGAGGGCTACTGAATATGTTCTCAGTAACTACCAATCCAGTAGTTCTTCTGTCTTGTACGTATACACCATATTCAGGCGCTGTTGATCCAGCAAAGGTGTTACCCTTGACTGTTACATCATCAGCATAAGAACTTAGAGCGAACCATACGCCAAGTCGACCCACATCGTTGAATGTGTTGTTTTCGATTACTGCGCCATCTGCTCCCCATTGTCCGGATGAGTAGTAGTAGTAGTAACCCTGTCGCTTTAGGTATGTACCTACCAAACAGTCGTTCAGAACGTTATTCTTAATGGTTGAATAAGTTCCAGATACTCCACCTACTGCTGTGATTAAACACATATTCTCATTTCTGGTAGTAAGACCGAAGTGTCCACTGTTTACGTGGGTTATCACGTTGTTCTGTATATCGAAGAATGGTGTATCAACCCAACTATATGGTCCAGGTTCGTTAACAATTGACAGAATGTTAGTCAATTTCGAATTGTGGATCATTGGTATGACATCGTTCCAGTTAAAGTATCCAATCTGAATACCCTGTGCCTTTCCATCAACGTAAGACAATCCCAACCATGTAGAATTGTTCGAATACAATTCTGCACCATATGGGTACGTAGACCATACTACTGCTCCATTACGGCTAGGTGATGTAGCTGTAAACAACAGCGTACTGTCGTTGGTTTGGGTCTTAGTATTTCCATCGATATACCAGATTCCTGTATCGACCATAACAACGTCACCATTTAATCCATTGTTGCTGTTACCACTTGGTGTAGCACCATAGTATCCGTATTCAGTAATTCCACTGCTCAGAGTTCTGCTTCCGCTAGTACTCAAACTTCCTGCACATCTTGCGACGTAATTGTAAGAACTACTCGAGTAAGAGTAACAAATTCTAGAATCAACGGAATCAGTAAGAACTAACTCGTGTTCATTTCCAGAATCATCAGTCAAACTCATTGAGTCGAAGATGTACCTGAAGTCACCAGTGTGGGTTCCGCCAGAGGAGGAATAAGTTCCAACTTGTGCAACAGTTACTGCTTGGTATCCAGCAAGAGGAACTGTGTTTATTCCTGCACTGTCAACGAAAGTTGTGGTGAAAGTTATTCCATCCGCATTTCCGTTAGAATCTGATACTGCAGAACCTGTGGTTGTTCCATCTGCGGCTTGCATCATGACGTTAGCACCAGATACTGCATTTGTATCAGCAGTTACTGTAATGTTTACTTCCCTCATTCTTTGGACAGAGCCGACACCTGTTACTTCAACAGAATTCATATCAATGTCTCCTTCAATGAAGTTAACCGTAGTTCCACTTGAAACAACGACATCTTTCGTGTTAGAGAATTCACTGTATTTGATCGTTATATCTCCAGCACCTGCTGTGTCAATTCCTATTCCGTTGTTTACCAAATTCATGTTAGTGAACGATTGGTCTGCGGATGTTGTAGAACCGAATTTCAGAGCAGCTCCAGTATTGTTGTGGATATCTGCTTGCAAATCACCTTTAACATCCTTCAGATAGTAAACACCTGCAGTGTTAGTACCAGAAATTTCAACATTGGTCATGTCAACACTTCCTGAAGCCCCTTGAGCCATCAGTACACCATAGTCCCCACCTGAAACTTCCAGTTGATCGACTACAGCGCCTGTTGTACCAGTTACTACGAAACCAGCAGCTGATGGATTGCTTACAGTTACATCGTCAAACGTACCAGCAGCGAATTGACCGCCGATTTCGATACCGTTTTCTCCACCAGTAATAGTTCCGGTAGCGAACGATGCAGTTCCCTTTTCACGAACCCAGTCTCCCAGGTCGCCAGCGTTATCTCCAGATCTTGCTACAATCTCTATTCTATCTTGGTAGTTGTTAGCGTTCGAGTGTAGAACGTCAACATACAATGTAGCGCCTGTAATCGCACTACCTGCTCCACCGAAATCTGAAACATCAACAACAGGCATTGCTAGTGTGTTACTGGAACCTGTTGGCACTCTTGTGTAGTAAGAGTAGTGTCCACAGATATTGTAATATCCGCTGATTCCAGATGGAGGAGCGGACCATCCGTTAAAGTAGAAGGATGGACTGTAGAATGACCAGTAGTTTACAGGGTA
>MDTE01057893.1_pt1 | contig 11340 bp, 12 predicted proteins | sample 811231 | NCBI WGS metagenome assembly MDTE01 (sample SAMN05326651, study PRJNA326480) | marine metagenome | isolation source: seawater | place: Indian Ocean: Red Sea | collected 2010
AGTCTTTAGAAGATGCATCAGTCGCAGAAGAATGCCAAATCTGGGAATATTGGAATCAAGATCTTGTTGATGAATCTCTAGGTCGTTCACCTGAGTATGGCATGTCGTATTCCTGCCCATACTTCTCTTATCTAGAGTTTCCACCATTTCTGAAAGTAGTACTTATTGCGGTTTTGGGGGTACTTATTCCATACGGGTCATTTCAATACTTCAAAGGAGGTGCTACGCGAATGAGGAAGATGCGTGGCGCGAAATTGGAAAAATACCTCCCTTATGCTGCCTCATTTACCGCAGCAATGTCAGCCGCAAATGCGACCCCTCAGAAAATTTTCAAATCACTTGCTCTAAATGGTGACATCTATGGAGAAATTGCTTATGATGCGTCAATGATTTACAGAGATATTACTTTGCTAGGATATGATTTAGTTACCGCCATGACCATGTCGGTCGATCGGGCTGCATCCACATGGATGACTGAGTTTTTCCAAGGGATGGTTGGTACATTGACATCTGGAGGGTCTTTGAAAATTTACTTCCTCAATCGTGCAGAACATTACATGCGTGAAAATAGAACAAGGTTACAGGAGTTCTTGGATAGTCTTTCGATGCTGGCAGAATCCTATGTTGTGGTCGCCGTTGCAATGCCTTTGTTTTTGATTGTAATGCTTGTGATTATGTTTTGGGTATCTGGTAAAGGAGCCCAAATGTCTGAAGGCGTTTTGTATGCAGTTGTGATGCTTGTTCTTCCATTGATTCACGTTGCTTTTTGTGGATTGGTTTGGCTTAGCAGCGAAGAACAAAAAATGTAGGTCAGGTTTTGTTCATGGCTCGAAAGAAGGGAAAAAAAGTCGTGGTCAAACTCGACCTTCCCAAAGACGATACAACCATGATAAAGCTCTATGCTATCTTAGCAGTAAGTCTCTTTATCGGTTTGGCATGTTTTGGATTTTGGCTTACTAATTCCTCTTTTCTTAAATCTCCAAACGGTTCTCCTCTATTTGTTAATCTGGTATGTGGATATAATCCTAACGAGGTTCCCACATTTGCCGACAATGAGACTTGTGATTTAATGAAAGATGCTCCAAATTCAATTGTATGGGAAGAAGAAGAATGGACTAACTTCCGTTCGCAAGGTAAGATGTTTGACGTTCCTGGTGTTGATGAAATCAGAAGCGGAGGATATCAGCCTGCTCAGCCATTGGTAGCCACTTGTGACATTGATAGTCAACAAAATATTCCATATGAATTTTCAATTAGAGGTTCAGATTCTATACCAGTACCTGGTGGTACGCATGAAGGAAACTCTGGACTTGAGACCGACCAATGCATTGTGGAAATACCCGATTTACCACCCGGTGACTTGTATCAAGTTGTAATTATTTCAAAGACAGGCGATGTTATCGATTCAGCCTCGTTTAAATTGGACCTAACATTCTATGATGGCGTCCCTGAATACATGAATAATGGGTCGATTTGGATTGGTCCAAAGTACGAACTAGGTGGATTTGAAATTCATCCTACAATATTTTTGAATTTCTTTGGTTTGTCGCTTTTCTTCATATTCTGGCCAGCCTCGTTTTATTGGGACCGCGTCAAGGCAAACATTAACGCCATTGAAGAAAAGTTCCCTGACTTTTTGAGGGATATGGCTGAATACTGGAAAGGAGGCTTGTCGATGACTGTTGCAGTCCAAACCCTTGCTGGCAGTGAGTATGGGGCGCTCAATGATGAGGTAAAGAAAATGTCAGACCAACTTAGTTGGGGTGTCGCATTTTCAGATGTCATTGGCATGTTTGCTGAGCGGGTGGGTACCCCGATTGTGAAGAGAGCAATCTCGCTTATTTCAGAAGCCAACAGAGCAGGTGGGAAAATTTCTGATATCTTAGTTACTGCAGCAAATGACAGTAGAGAAATTAAATTCCTTGAAGCAGAACGAAAACGAACAATCTCATCCTACATCTCGGTTATTTGGACATCATACATGGTTTTCTTGGGTGTAATCGTCGTATTGGGTAAAGTTTTCATTCCAAATATCGCAAATTCCAACTCTGGTGATAGTGGAGGAGATGGCGGAGGTTCAGAAATAGGGAACATGCAAATCAGAAACATTGATCCACTTTTCTTTCTTACAATTTTTTACTATGGTGTAAATATGCAAGCCATGGGCAATGGGGCTATGGCTGGGCTCATGGCAACAGGCCGTTTTTCGAACGGAATGAAGCACTCTGGATTAATGATACTCGTTGCCATAATTATGTTTAATTTCATCGTGTTCAGTCCCGATTTGATTGGTATTTCAGAATTACCAGGTTTGAACCCATCCGTTGGAACGTTTAGACCGTGAGGTGATCTTACGAAAGATGATAATGCTCAGGTTCACATTCTAGAAATGTTGACCCTGTTCTGGCTTTTTTTCATGTCTGCGAGTTTTTTGATTCGAATTCATGTTCCAGATGCCCAATCAATCGCTTCTGATTATGTGTTAGAAACCAGCGGTGAAGATGCAATGCGGTATGCTCTTGGCTTGAATGCATTTGATGAAAATTATACTTCAAGAATGCATGAACTTCTTGATACAGGTGAATTAGACCTCGCATGTGAATTAGTCCAATCAGCGGTCAAACCAGGCATGGAATCAAATTGTTGGTTAAGTCGAAATGCCCAATCCATACAACCTTATGGTGAGGTTGCTGAACCGTTGACTGGAACGACGACGGTTCATAGATTCGTAGCAGTAAATGGTAATGTTTGGACATTAAGTTTGGATGTATGGTCAAGAGGTGGCGTTTCATGAAACTCAACAATGATGACACGGGTCAAATGTTACTGGCTACAGGCGTCGTTTTGATGATGTCACTCCTCTCAATGGCGATATTCAGTGTGAAAATTGCAGGATTGACCATTGCAAGCGATACAACTCAGAGTGAAGTTGTAAAAATTGCAGAAGAGATCGATGAAGAGATATTTCAATTGGTTTTATTCAGGGCGAACGAGTGGTATGAAGCTGGATTGAACGAGACAGAGAGTGTTGCATTGAGTATGGATAGTTTGCACAGAGATATCGTTCATCATGGCGAAATCAGAGGCATAGAAATGAAAATCCTGAATATAGAGGTTTCAGAAAATGCAGGTGTTGTTTCAGTTCAATGTGAACTAGGTATTGCCGATGATCATGCAATGTTAGTACGTCCGGTTGAATTAAGCATTGATTTGGATAACTAGTCGTTTTTCGCTTCGTTCCATGCCAAATCGACCCAGTGTGCGACTCTTTCCATCTCATCTTGGACTCTAGTGATATCAAGGTGCTTCCATGACGTTACTTTTACTCTTTCAATCAAATGATCTTGGATTGCACGCATACGATTTAACCCTGAAATATATCGATGAGCGCTGCGATAGGTATTCTTCTCTCTCTCTTTCAAAAACCCCTCATGCTGATTAATATCGGCGACACTCATCACAATGCCGATGGCAATGCCTCCTCCTTCTTTCCATGTTCGCAATAGACGATCGCTGGGATTGAGGTGTTCTCCTTCTAAAATCAAACTAACGCCTTCTCTTCTTGCACGTTCTATGGTTGCTAAAATACCATTTTCGATAGGCTTACAGGCAGCGTCCCAATCAAGCACTGGGTCCATCGATTCCCCCTTTGAGAAGGATGACCTTTCCAAATCAGTATTTCTCACATCTGAAAAAGTTCGTAAAATTTCTCTGATGCTACACGTTGAAATGTTTCTCTTTACGTGGTACTTTTCTGCAATTTTAATCGCAAGTGATGATTTTCCAACACCATTACTTCCCGCAATAAGAAATAAGATCGCTGGTTTTTTGTGAGTTGTATTTGCGGTAATTTCTGCTAACCCCACCGTCTTGACCATGAAGCCTCCAATCTAATCTGTCCTATGAAATCATTTGATGAAGGAGGGTGCTTTAAGTCAAATCTCTTGGCATTGGCATGAGCGAGAAGTTAATGTTCACGTCAGGTAGTTGGAAAAAATCCTCCAGTGGAGAGGAATCCGATGTAATTAACCCTGCAACAGGAGAGGTTATTGCAAGCGTTCCGAAAGCTAATTTAGATGATGTGAATGATTGTATTCAGTCTTCACGTGAAGCCTTCCAAAGCAAAGAATGGGCATCAATGGACCCTGCTCAAAGAGGAAGGATTCTGCAAAAGATGGCAAATGCAACCTATGCAAATGCGAAGATGTTGGCAGAGATTGAAAGCACAAACAATGGGAAAACATTCAGAGAAGCACTCAGTGAAATACGCTATGGTGCTTGGACCTTGGAATATTTTGCAGGTCTAAGCGATAAAATTGAAGGTAAGACCATCCCCGTTCCTGGAAATAGACTCAATTACACATTGCGTCAACCATTAGGCGTAACTGCTCACATTATTCCTTGGAATTTTCCATTACAACTCGCTCTGCGTTCCATCGCTCCGGCCCTTGCAGCAGGGTGTACTGTAATCGCTAAACCAGCATCATGGACTCCCTTGTCCTTGCTGGCTTGGCTTGAGAGTATCCAAGACGCAGAGACTGGGTTGCCTGAAAATGTTATTCAGGTTATTACGGGAAGTGGCTCTATGATTGGAGATGCGATTGCAGGTTCGCCCATGGTTGACGGGATTGTAATCACCGGAGGCGTAGATACTGGGAAGTCTGTCATGGCCAAAGCCAGTGAAAACCTAACACCTGTAACCTTAGAATTAGGTGGAAAAGGAGCCAATGTAGTGTTCAGTGATGCAAATATCAAATATTGTGCTAAAGCCGTTTGTTTTGGAATTTTCATGAATGCAGGGCAAATGTGTTGGGCAGGATCCAGATTAATTGTCCATGAAGACATTCATGACGTTCTTGTCGAGGCTATTGTCGCAGAGGTAGCAAAATGGCCAATCGGCCCTGGAATGAGCGACGGTGTAAGAATCGGAAGCCTTGTTCACACGACTCATCGTGAAGATGTATTGAAATTGTTGAAAGCCGGTCTGGAACATGGTGGGAAAGTAGTCACAGGAGGGAATAAAATTGAAGGAGAAGGGGCATTTATGGAACCCACAGTTGTAATTGATGTGGATGTTAACAATCCATTATTCCAAGAGGAATTGTTTGGTCCAGTTTTATCAGTCACAAAATTCAATACAGATGAACAGGCTTTGGAAATGGCTAATGATTCAAAATTTGGTCTTCTAAATGGTGTTTGGACAAATGACTTGAGCCGAGCTCATCGTTTCGCAAGAGATTTACATTCAGGGATGATTTCAATCAATGAGTATCCAATTACTTTCCCTCAGACTGCATTTACAGGCTGGAAACAATCGGGTATCGGTATTGAGCAAAGTCAAGAAGCACTGAATTTTTACACGAAAGTGAAGAATGTAAATGTAAAACTGTGAGGTTTTCATTTGACGGTAACTCATTCAAAGCCTACTGAAGGGGTCTCTTTGATTCAACTATCAGGAAAATCCGCAAGTCAATCATTTTCTCGAGAAACACTCCCTAAAATTTCAGAAGCCATCATTTCAGAATTGGAGGATGTAAATGTCAAAGCTATTGTGATTACTGGCGAAGGACGTTTTTTTAGTGCGGGTGCAGACATTAACTCTTTTCAGCGTGCGATTGAAAACAAAGAAGCGCCAAATCTTATCAGAGATCTGACCGATGTGCTGCACCCATTACTAATGAAAATACGAGTTTCGCCAAAAATAGTCATTGCTGCCATCAATGGAGCAGCCGCAGGTGGAGGGCTAGGTTTGGCTCTCGCCTGTGATAGCAGAGTTGCTTCTGTTAGTGCAAAATTTGCTGCCGCATATGCAAGTTTGGGTCTTTCTCCTGATGGAGGAACTACGTGGCTACTGCCACGGCTAATTGGTGAAAGCAGAGCAAGAAGGTTCTTTTTATCAAATGAGATATTAACCGCAAAAGAAGCACATCAACTTGGTGTTGTAGATCACCTTGTGGAAGATAAGGATTTGATTGAGACTTCCATTGCTCTTGCTGAATCGTGGAGTGGATGGAGCCCTCACATGATCGAATCGACCAAGCATTTGCTCCACGTACAAAATGAGAATGATTTTGATACACATCTTAAACACGAGCAAACCCTGATTGAAGCAGCAGGTTTGACACAAGAATTCAAAGAAGGCGTGAAGAAGTTCCTAAGCAAATAAAATTAGAAATATTCTAATCCCATTCAAAGAAACCTTTTCCTGATTTTTTCCCTAACATTCCTTTTGTAATCATTTCTTCTAACAATGGATGAGGGGTGTACCTCTCGTCACCAAATGATTCTTTTAGGTTCAATAAAATGTCTCTGCGCACATCTAATCCAACAAGATCGGTTAATCGTAATGGTCCCATTGGGTGACGATATCCTAATGTCATTGCCTTATCGATATCTTCTGCATTAGCCACACCATCTGCAAGCATTCGAATCGCTTCATTTCCTAGAACAACGCCAAGCCTCGAGGTTGCAAAACCTGGAATGTCATTGACTAAAATTGTAGTTTTCCCCATTTCAGCTCCTGCCTTTTGAGCAAAATCAATGGTTTCACTTGAACATAAATCGTGTTTGACCAATTCCAATAATTCCATGATTGGTACAGGATTGAAAAAATGCATTCCAATGACCTCATGAGGTCGAGAAGTTGCTTCAGCAATACTTTGGATTGAAAGACTGGAGGTATTGGTTGCTAAGATGCCAGAAGTCATGGTATCTATTTCAGAAAACAATTTTTGTTTTAAATCCATAATTTCAGGTACTGCTTCAATGACAAGGTCTGATTGGGAGACCGCATCTGATAAATCGCTGGTAGATTGGAGGTTGTTACTCCAAATGTGCTTTTGCTCTTGAGATGTTTTTCCCTTCAAGATTCCTTTATCCCAAAATGCACTAATACGTTGCATACCTCTTTCTAGACTTTCAGGATATGCATCATATAACGTGGTATTCCATCCTGTTTGAGCACAAACTTGAGCAATTCCTGCACCCATTGTTCCTGCTCCAATGACAGCAACATTTTCAATCGACATGTTCACTTGGAGAAGGGTGTTGTTCATGATGATTTTTATCACTTTGAGCAAGAGCCACTCCAGAACAGATTAAGAGAAAGGACCACAATAAACTCCAACCGAGTTTCTCATCGAGAATCAACCATCCACTCAAAATTCCAAATGGTGGGACCAAATATATGTAAAGTGAGGATTTTTCAGGGCCGATTATCAATATTCCATCAGCATACCAAACATAACAGAGCACCGTCGATAAAATTGCCAAAAATAGAATTGCGATCCACCCCTCATAACTTATCGATGGCCAACCCCCTTCAATGGTTTCAAACAGTGCCCATGGTGTCATGAATATCATTCCTGCCACGGAAGCCCATAGCGTGATTTCCAGAGGTGTTAACGGTTCTTTTCCATGTTCAAATTCTGACATTCCTCTCGTCATGTATATTGAAGAAGTTGCCCATGACAAAGCAGCCAGAGCAATCAAAATATTTCCTAAACTCCTTGAATGAAACGGAATATCGACGTTAGGAGACGCCAAAAATAGAATTGATATCCCCATTACTCCTAAGAAAATACCAATAAAAAGGCGGTATGTATATTTGTGATTGAGCATAATTGCTGCTAATACTGCTGTGAATAAAGGGTTGAATGTGATCATTAGTGATGCATCACCAGCAGCAGTGTATTTCATTCCAAACATGAAAAGAGCCTGATATACGAATGTTGAATAAAACCCAATCGCAATCACAATTTTGAATTGAGACATGGATGGTAATTTTACGCCTGTAGTAAATCTCAACCAAAGAAAAAAGAGAGGAAGAGCAATCATATATCGGATTAAGGCTGCTGTTAGAGGGGGCGCATCCAGTGCAAGAACACGACCAGCGACCCATCCTCCGCCCCAGATTGCAGCAACGATGAGTAATTTTAGATGAATAAGTAAATTTCTTGAATTCATTCAAAACGCTCCAAACCTATTTGGAGAACTCTTGACCGTGGTAGACCTATTTCTGGCAATCCTTTGGCAGGAGCATGAAGCTTTAGGCCCTCCAATCGTTGGACATAAAGACCATAAGAGGCGATGTCATTAGGTTTAAACGGTGTTGGTAGATTCAATCGGTCTAGAGTTTCGCAGGCTTTTTTTGAATAAATCGGATATACATTTTTCAAAAAGTGCATCCAATTTGAAAGTCTGACACAGTCCACACCATCAAGAGTAAGAAGATGCTCAAGCAATCCAACGTCAGGATAGGCGACTGTTCTCAAGGCCATGGTCACTTCTTGCACTACGTCTTCTGGCCAAGCGAAGGGAGTATTATCACACCACTGATCGATCATTGAGATGTGCTGGATGTGAAACTCATCAGGTATTTTGAATAGCAGGTCAGTGTAGTGATTATCATCATGCATACCAGAAACTAAATCTGGTAATTCTTCATAAAAGCGTTCTACTGATTCAATAGAAACCCCGTATAGCGAAACGGGAATCAATCAATCACCCTCAAGCAGTAGCCCCGATTCCAGATGCAACTTGTCTTGGAGTTAGAGGTTTGTTCTCAATCCACTCTTCCTGGAAAATTTCCTTAAGTTTTTCTTCATCTTCTTTCGTAGGCAATATTTCCGAGATATAATTGCTCCATTCTTCATCGCTTCCGGTGAAGGGCTCTCCTGATACCATGTATCTCTTTCCTGCGCAGTCTCCAATTTCTCGGTTGAAGTTTTCGTGTGCTACATACAATTTTGCGGCAGCATCTTCGGGAAGATATTTGTTTAACTTCTCGACTTCAGCAACGATTTCGTCATGGTAGTGACCTCTGCTTTCTTCATTGAGAACTTCTTTGTCGACATCGATACCTTCTCCTGCCTTTTTTCTTTCATCCCAGCGTCCCTTTATCCCCCATACATATGCCCAATGAGCACTGGATGAGGAATCGGTTCCAAACAAGTCATGAGCTGTTGAGACCCATTTATTGAAATATCTTTGAAGCATATCGAGGGGTACTACACCTGCTTTAATGATCCTCCTCAAGCCGTTTGACCCTGTGCCGAGGTGAAATGATTCTTCCTTGAGCATGGGACCCATTGACGCTGCAAGGGGCTTGAAGGCTGAGGTGGACAACATTCCTAATTGGTACTTCCCATCTCTGTCTACAAACATGGTATAGCAAAAGAAATCCAACCAATGTGGCATTGGACGATTGAATGCTCCTAAAAGTCGATTGCCATCTTGGGCATTTCGCTCAAGTAGTTTTTGGGCTTCACGTGCTCCTTGCTGTCCAAAATAAGTCATCAGCAGGTAAGCCATTTGCCAGCCATGTCGCTGTTCTTCTGCCATGATTCGAGCAGCAGCATAACGGTCATAATCGGTGGGTGCTGTTGCAAGAAGATGTCGTTGTTGTTCCACAGAGGCAAATTCAGTATCTCCTTGGACGGTAATCATGGAAATTAAGCTGTCCCGTATGTTTTGGTGAGGTACTTGCAACGATCGCTCCCATTTCGATCGACCACTGTAATCTCCGTACTCGATAGTTTCACCTGCACGGTCCCAGTCAAAGAGCACTGAAAGCTCAAAATCACCAAGCCAGTCCGGATTGAATCCGACTCGCTGCTGCCAATCGTTGAAATTAGAAATCCAGTCATCCCATGTTTTTGGTAATTCTGCCATGGATTTCCCAAGTCGGCGGGGTACATGAACTGTATGCGAACATGTTCGTGCGAACATGTTAGTTGGAACGTTTCCGAATTTCTTCGCTAAATGTATGCATGACACGATTATTGATTCGTTGTATTTGTGCTGATAAAGTGGATTTACTCACTCCTAATTGTTTGGACAAATCTGTGAGCGTAGTTCTTCTTGGTACATCCCAAAAACCTTCTTTCATACCGACTTCAAAAACATGCCTTTGCCTTGGTGTGAGAAGATAATTCCCGCTTAATCTCGTAGAAACGATTCGGAATGGGATATGGTCTTGTCGTAACAGTTGAATTAACAGTTGTCTGGATTTATTTGAACATTCGATCTGCCAATCAACCCAACCGTCTCTTATCTCAAAGGGTGAATCAGGAATTACGGCAGCATCTAATATCGGTCGAATGAATCCACCGCCTTTGGCCCCTATTTTCACCAAATATCTCGTCGCAGATAAACGTTCAACTTCTTCTATTCCGGGGTGGTTCTGAAGATCCTTTTCTACGTCCAAATCAGAAGATAAAATCGCCGTTCCTCTCCCTTTGGCCAGAGGCATGGTCTCTTCAATTCTAAGTGTAGTATCTGGCCTTTGCCGAGACACGTCACCAGACCAATGCCCTTCAGGTAATCTCACATCGATTCTGAGTTTTTGATTCATGAAATCACGCTATGTGAGTTCTTTCAAATCTTGATACCTTGCCTTGTTTGACATCAATTAATTCGCTATGTGTCAAAGCTCTTGAATCAATAAATTGTACGCCTGGAAGATATCCATCACAGACTCCAGATGCGACAAAGACAGAATCATCTGATTTGCATAAATCTTCTTTCCTCCAAATCTTTTCTAGGTTATCGTCAATCATGGTTGAAGCACGTTTTTCCTCTTCTTGGCTTCTGAAAATTAGTTTTCCTTCAAAGCATCCTCCAAGCCCGCGAAGGGCAGCAGCAGATATGACGCCTTCTGGAGCAGCACCTATGCCCAAGAGCAAGTCAAATGGACCGTCCTTTTGAGCAGCCCAAATAGCAGCAGAGATATCTCCATCACTCATGAGATTTAATCGTGCACCTGTTTGTTTAACATCCTCGAACAACGATGCATGTCTTTCTCTATCTAACGAAACAATTTCAACATCAGAAATAGGTTTGTCTAAAGCATCAGCGGTTTGTTCAATATTATATTTCACGTCACCTTCAAGGGATATTTTTCCCAAAAGTTCAGGCCCACCTGCTATTTTATCCATATAACAATCAGGAGCGTGGAGTAATGCCCCTCTCGGGGCAGCGGCAAGAACAGCAATCGAATTTGGCTTGTCATAAGCACAATTATTCGTGCATTCTAGAGGATCAACGGCAATATCTACACTAATAGCGTCTGGATGATCAATCATATTTCCCAATTGTTCGCCAATGTAGAGCATTGGTGCTTCATCTCTTTCTCCCTCTCCGATTGCGACTCGTCCATCAAATGGAACTTTGTCAAAGGTTTTCCGCATTGCTTCCACAGCGGCATGATCAGCCTTTATTTTGTCTCCTTTGCCTCTCCACCTAGCGCTTGCAATGGCTGCTTTTTCAACCGCTTCAAGGAAAAAATCTGACAAATCTGATACATCTTCCATGTTCTTCCATCTCCATTTAGTCCATGAA
>MDTE01059898.1_pt1 | contig 11340 bp, 12 predicted proteins | sample 811231 | NCBI WGS metagenome assembly MDTE01 (sample SAMN05326651, study PRJNA326480) | marine metagenome | isolation source: seawater | place: Indian Ocean: Red Sea | collected 2010
AATATAAAATTTTTGGAGAAGGTGGGGTTAAGAAAACTGCAGAGGAATTTCAAAAAGAATTTTTAGGTGAAATTCCAATTAATCCTGAAGTGGGTAAAACTAGTGACGAAGGAAAGCCTATTGTGGAAGGCAATCCTGAACATGAAATTTCAAAAATATATTTAGATTATGCAAGCAAAATAAAATCAATCTATTTAAAATAATTATTTAATAACATAATTTATTATAAGTATTCTCCTTAAATCTTTTTGAGTAATTTCTAAATTCTGAATTTGGATCATTGCATAAACTATCCAAATTTGAATCTCTGGTAAATAAAACCTTTTTAATTTCTAAACGATTAACATAAGGAGAGTATACAATGATGTATAATATAAAAACTGTACAAAATACTCTTAAAAAAGATTTTGGCAAATCAATAAAACAGATTCCCAAAAGAATTACATAAATTAAATAGGTTACTAATGAGTATTCAATATAAAATCGTAAGTTAAATATCAATATATTAAATATTAGACTGAATAAAATTATACTTTTTAAAAAAATATTATTAATATTTTTATTTTTAAAATCTATAAAAGAAGAAAAAAAATAGGATATTAATAATCCAAAAAATAAAAATTTATCAAACAAAAAATTTGAAAAAAATTTTATAAATATATTGCTTATTGAATTTAATCCAGGAGCTGATTCATAATAAGCATCAGCAAATCTAATCATCTCATTAAAAGGATTAGTAAGGTGAAATAAAATCCAAGGATTAAATTCTGCTATATTTATTATATCAAAAATTAAAAAAATAAATGGACCAAAAAGAAAACTCAAACTGAATAAAATAAAAATTGAAAAATAGATTTTAAATTTTTCAATATTAAATTTTGAAAAAATAAAAAAATAAATTAAGTAAGAAAAATTTATTAAAAAAATTAATAAAGCATCTAAACCTGCATTTTTTTCAAATGGCGCAAGTTTGCTTAAAAAAATTATTTGAACTGCTATATAAGCGGATAAACTTAAAATATATCCAATAAATAAATATATAAATTTTTCTATAAATATTTTATTTATTTCGCTCTTTATTTTTGTGGAATTAATTTCAAATAAAATCGGAATTAATGGAATTATAAAGATAAATAAAAATAAAATACTTATTTTAGAAAAAAATGATATTGAAAAGAAAATGCCAGATAGAAATAAAAACTTAATTTTATCTGAGAAAAAATATTTTAAAAAATAATAAAAAGAAACCATAAAGAATAAAACAGACCAATCCTCTGGGTTTAATATTGAGAGATTTTGAAAAAAAGTAATTGATAAAACAACTATACTGATCAAAAAATACTTGTAAAAAGTATTTATTGAAAAAAAATTAAGTACTTTATGTGTAAAAAAAACAATCAAAATTATATTTACACAATCAAAAATTCTTGTGACAAAAAAAATTTTTTGCAACACTTTATCAGGATTGTCCGATCCAACAATATCACCAATTTTATAAATGAATGATGTATCGAAAATAGAATAAATTTTATAAAAAAAAGAATATAAAGACAAAAAAGATGTCGCTGGATGATCATACCATTCTTGTTCAATTCCTGATGCCATCAATGAAGCATTATAAATATACCAAAAATCTAAATCCCATTGACCACTCCAATGTTGAAAATGTGATTGAATAGCTACAACTGAAAAGATAATTAAAGAAAAAAGAACAAAAAAAATTTCGTTTATTTTATTTTTCATTAATTATTTTTTAAATGAAATATTTCCATAAATAAATTTTGCAAATAGATTTAGCAAACCTTTTTTTAAAACTTTATCTGTGGAGTTTATAAAAATATCAATTTCTTCTTCTGAAATTATTAATGGTGGTAAAAATACTAAGGTTTCTGGTTGAGAGTTTGTAAAATGCAATAAAACTCTGTGTTCATGTAAATATTCTCTAATAATTGAGCCCATTAATACTGTTTTAATATTTTTAATAAATGGAATTTTAATTTTTTTAAATGTGAAATTTGAAATTATTTTATCAAAATCAAATTCTATTCCAATAAAAAGACCTTTTCCTTTAATTGATTTTATATAATTGGGGTACTTTTCTTTTAATTTATTTAAAGCCTTAAAAGTTTTTTCAGATTTGAATTTTATATTTTCCAAAAATTTTTTTTCAGAAATTATATTTATAGTTTCTATAGCAGTTGCACATGCCTCTCCTAATCCAAAAAAAGTTGTGGTGTGAAGTGTACTTTTGTTTATTGATCCATAAGCTTTATTAAATAATTTTTTTCTAGCAATCATAGCACTTATTGCATTCTTTCCTCCTCCTAATGCTTTTGAGGTTGTCACAATATCTGGAACACAGTCATAATCCATGAAAGAAAATATATTTCCAGATCTTCCTAATCCACATTTAATCTCATCAAATATAACAGTGATATTATTTTTTTTTGAAATTTCACAAATTTCGTTTAAATATTTTTCATCCGCTGGTTCAGCAATCTGACCTTGAAGAGGTTCAACAATTAAAGCAATAATTTTTTCTTTTGATAATTTATTAATAATTTTTTTATATGAATCAATATCATTATAAGGAATTTTTATCGTGTTTTCTTTAGGCAGACCCACTAGAAATCCCTCTGAAAAATTTTCTGTATCAGTAATTGATAATGCACCTAAGGTTTTTCCATGGTAACCCTCATTAGCAGAAACAAAATATTTTCCATCATTTCCTTTTGCCATTGTCGACAATTTAATTGCAGCTTCTACAGATTCTGCTCCAGATACTGCAAAAAATGTAACTTCCAAATCTTCTGGCAATATTTGAGCAAGATTATATGCTAGGGCAGCTTGTAATTTATTTGGGCCAAATTTTTGGGTATCTACAATATTTAAATCTTGGAATTTTCTTTCTACATCAATAATTCTTTTATGATTGTGCCCAAGAGCAAGAACTCCAATACCTGATGTAAAATCAAGAATTTTAGTTCCATCTGATAATTCCAGAGTACAACCGTATGCTGATTTAATATCAAGTATATTTAGACCAAGAATTCTAAAAGCAGTAGCCAAACCTTTGTTAACATAATTTTTGTAATAATTAAGGGTTTGTTTATGAGGTAACTTTAAACTTTCCTCAAAAGATAAAATTTTATTCATTATGTAATTTCTTTTATATTATAATTCAAAGAATTTATAAATTATGAAAATTTTATCTATATTTTTGTCTAGTATAAACAAATATGGCCTAAAATTTTTAATTTTAATACTAATTTATGAAATCTTTAATTTATATAGGTTAAGATTTTCGGATTATATCGTATTAAATTCAACAAAAAAGAATTTTGAACCAACCGTGCCAACGCCGTATTATTGCTTATCACTTTTAAAAAATAATATTTTAAAAAAAAAAATACAATTTTATAGACTTTGGATGTGGCACTGGAAGAGTAATAAATTATGTAAAAAAAGTAGAAAGTATAAATAAAATTATAGGAATAGAAAATAATTCTAAATTAAGAAAAAAATTAAATAAATTAAAAGACTCAAGAACAAAAATATTTATTAATGATTGCTCTGATAAAAAATTTTTAGATTTAATTTCTATAAAAACAAAGAATCAAAATATAATTTTGTATTTTTACCATCCGTTTTCTACACAAATTTTAAATATGATTTTAGAAAAATTTTTATTTAAAAATAAAAAAGAAATATTGATTATAATAATGGGAGAAATATTTATTAAAAATAAACTTAAAAAAAAATTTAATATTAAAGAAAAAAAATTACATAAACTTCTTAATATTTATAATTATAAATATCACTAAATATTCTGGCAGTCATTTCTGAAACAATTAAAAAATTTGAATCATAATTTTCTTTTATAGATTTAAATTTATAATAATTCTTATACATCTCTTTAAACTCCTCGTTGTTTATACATGGAGTTTTTCCTAGGTATACTTGTCCATTATGTTTAATTGTGATTTCATTAAGTTTCCGAGTGAATAATTCAAAGTTATCATCTTTACTAACTGGAATATCAAGTGTTAAACAAAATCCATCTTTATTAAGACCGAGCATATATTTTTCACTTGATGGTTTGTATAATTTGAATGACGACATGTATGATGAATAACCATTTATATATAAAAGATTTTCAATTTCATGAATTGCATTTAGATAATAATTTTTGTCAAAAATCACCTGATATTCTATAAAACCATTTTTAAATAAATTATTGTACAGCGGTAAGTATTTATCTCCTAAAAAATTCATAGAACAATAATCTTGTTTAATTTCTTTTTTACCATAACCCTTTTGACTAGTAATCTTTGAGAACGCATATTCTATAAATTTATCCACGTAAGGTATATTGTTTGACATTAAGCATAGATTAATCGCGTAAGTGAATAAATTTGCTTTAGCTTTTGTAATATTTAAATCTTCTGTTTTAGAAAAATTAGAAGAGTAAATTATCCCATTAGTGACCCTTTTGTTAAATCTAGTAAAATTTAAAGAGCCAATGTTAAATTCATAATTGTGAATAAGCTCTTGTGATTTTTCTACGGCTGAGTCTATGTTTTGTACATAAAACACCTGTGTATTAATTTTAGCAGTTTTAATTTTTCTTAATTTAATTTTTGCTTTTAAGATAATACCAAAACATCCTAATCCACTTATTACCGCATTATATAATTCTGCATTTTCAATATTTGAACATTTAATTATACCTTTATCAGGAGTAAGAATTTCAATTTCTTCAACATAATCGCCAAAGTATCCTTTTGCAGGGCAGTTTTTTCCATGCACATTATTTGATATTGCGCCTGCAATAGAAATAAATTGAGAGGCAGGACTCACATTTAATATCCAACCTTTTGGTATTAAATAATTTAATAATTCAATCAAAGTGCATGATCCTGAGACCTCAATTTTACCATTTGTATTGTCGAATGAAAAAATTTTTATTTTGGGTATAATTTTTAAAACAATATTATTTTTGTTTAATATATTGTCACCATAAGATCGTCCACCACCTCTAAAACTTATTTTTTTGTTGTTTTTTTTCGCATAACTAAATATCTCTTCGATATTATTTTCGTCAGTGATTTCTATATAATCGCAAATAGAATGGTGGCTTTTAGCCCAACCAGATATTTTTTTTCTATCAAAATTAATCATATAAATTATTTACAAAAGACTTTTCCAGTAACTTATATTTTTGGAAGATGTCATGACTGAGTCAATTTTAATTTTATTTCTTTTTATTATTTTAATATATTTTTCAATATCCTTTGTTCTGTTCCATCTATCTGGTGAGACTAAACATTTGTGAAAGTTATTTAATATCTTATTGTTTTTTTTATTTATTGGAAATTTTGTAAAAGTATCTATCCATACATAATCTAATTTATTGATATATTTTGATACAGTTTCTATAGACTCAACTTCTGAAAACCTAATTGCAATATTTTTTATTTTTTTTTTGGAAGCTTTATAGAGATAAGGGAACTCTACATCTAATAAAAAATACTTTTTTATTTTCGCCTTTCTTATTTCATTTATAACTTTATCTTCAATTCCAGCTTCTTTAATGTTCGCTACAAGCAAAGAATGTTTATAATTTTTAAGAAATTTTTTTAATTCTTCTCCTTTCTTGTGTGCATCATGAGAAAGAATTAATTTTTTTCCAAAAGATCTTATGTCTATTTCTACTCCGTAATTTCTAGAAATTTTATTTAATTTTTTAATCGTATTTATTCGATGTGCTATAAATTTCATTTCATCTAAATCTTAATTTAAAAATATAAATTAATGATCTTACCATTAAATTAATTTTTCCCCTCAAACTATCTCCACCTTTTGCAATACCTGCTATTCTTTTTTTATAAATAACAGGGTAATCTATTATTTCATATTTTGCTTTTTTTGAAACATACAATAAAAATAAATCTAAAGAAAAATCGTTTGGTGCGTTATGAAAATATATTAAAATTTCTCTGGAAAAAATTTTAGGTTGCGCATTAATTTCATTAAATGTTTTTTGAAAAACTAAAGATGCTATTAATGCCATTGAATTTGAGAAAAAGGCATCAAAAAAATTTCTTTTTATTCTTTTTCCTTTTACAATAGTTTTTTTATTATTTAATTTAATTAAATTTGTTTTATATGCGGTTATTACATCATTTAAATCACACTGAAGATCTCCGTGTGTCCATGCAATAACAGAACATGTGGCTTCTCTTATCCCTGCCAAAATACCTCCACCGTAACCAAGGTTTTTGTCTAGATCAACTATTTTGAAATTATATTGATCATTAAGTTTAATTAATTTTGAAGATGAGTTGTCAGTTGATCCATTATTTACAACAATGAATTCAATAAAAATATTTTTATTTTCCTCTTTAACAACTTTTATTTGTTTAACAATTTCAACTAAATTTTTTTCCTCATTAAAACATGGAATTATTACACTTAAATCACTCATTTATTTTTTAAATATTTTTTTAAATCCATAGGCGTGCCCCATCCAAAATACTTTCCAACAAGGTTTACTTTTACCTTAAAACCTGATTTAACAAAAAGATCTGCTACAGAGTCTATATAAAACTCATTATTTACTCTTAAATTATTTTTTATTAATTTATTTGCAAAATCAATAAAATTTTTAGCATTTTTAAAAGTAAAAGTTCCTATTATGGTATGATCATTCCATGGAGAACTACTTAATTTCTTTTTGCAAGTTACTCTACTAGCAAATCCTTTTTTATCAATTTTTACATATCCATACATGTTAGGTTTTTCTTTTACAATTTTTTTATCCTTAAATGTCCATATTACTAAATCTGAATTTTTTAAATTTTTTTGAAAATTTTTTAAATTGTAAGTCATGGAATAATCACATGAACCAATCGTTAAAATATCATTAGCTTTAATTAATTTAGTTGCTTTCAAGCAAGACATAGCCTGACCACTTGTTTTTTTTTTTAAAACGAAGATCTTTGAATTAGGAAAATATGATTTGATTATCTGATCTATTGAGTATTTTTTTATATGTTTGAGTAAACAGATAAATATGTATAAGTCAGCTCTTGGCAAAGCTTTAGCGGCTCTAACAAACATGGGCTTTCCATTAATATCAATTAATGGTTTAGGTAAATTAAAACCTTTTTTTTCGAATCTTTTCCCAGCTCCAGCTAGTGGTATTAAATTTACTTTTCTAAACATTAATTAATAAATTTAAAATCTTTAATTTTAGTATGTTTATTTTGATTTATTCTCCACAAACTTATAACTTTTACTTCATTTGTGAAATTGATTTTCTTATCAAAAAATTTTTTGTAGTCCTCTTTATTTTTAAAGTTATTTATAGATCCAATAGTAAAATGAGGTTTCCAATGAGTTCCTACAAATGGGTAACCGTAGTTTAAAAAACTTTTTTTTAAATTATTATTTAAATTTTTAAAGTTATTAAGTTTTCTTTTATTTACTAAAAATTTCAAATTATTAGCAATTTTTTTTTGTAGTAAATAAATTTTACGATTTTTATTTATCTTCAAATAAATTGTATCTTTTCCAGTAAATGCATCGTTCACAAAAATTCCAGCTTGATTAATATGAATTTTAAAAGATTTTAACTGATTTGCTACATTTTCAATTGCCTCTATTGCTTTATTTTCCTTAGATATATTAGCAAAAAATAAAGTTAAATGAGGTGGATGATTGATATATTTTGTATTTGAATATTTTTTCTTAATTTTTAATTTCCATTTAACAATATAATTCCTTAACTCATATTTTGGTTCTATGAAAATTCCAAGCATGATTATAATTTTGAAAAAATTTTTTTTAAATTTTTTCTATTAATATTTGGATAAATTTTTTTTTTATATAATAGAAATTCTAATTTCATAAGGTGTGAAATATAAATTTTATACCATTTTTCTTTAGGTATATTAAAAGATTGACCAATAAGAATTCTTAAAAAATTATTGTGAGTAATCACACATACATTGTCTTGATTTAAATGAAACAATTTTTTTATAAATTTATTTACTCTAAAATTAACTTCTTTATAAGATTCTCCCTGTGGGAATTTAGGATCTTTTTGATCTTGCCATTTTTCATTAATTTGAGGATATTTTTTAATAAAATTTTCTAGCTTCATTCCTTCTGCTTTTCCATAATTAATCTCTAATAAATTTTTATCTTTTATATATTTTTTACTTTTACATAAAATTTTAGCTGTCTCCTCACATCTTTTTAATGGACTTATAAATATTTTAGAAAATGAATATTTTTTATTTAACTTATTCGGTTTAATGATACCTGGATTTCTATGTTGACCAAGAAAACTTCCATCATTCAAATTTGTTTTTGCGTGTCTAAAGAAAGTTATTTTTTTCGAATTTTTCAAAAAAAGATTTAGTTTTTCTTCGTAATCATTAACAAATTTTATAATCCATTTATCAGATTGATCATTGAGTTTAAAGTCAGAATTTTCTTTTTTATAAATTAACTTATTTATTTCTCCAATATGATTTAAGTAAAAATTATTACCAAAAAACTTAGAAATTTTTTTATCATTCTTTTTTAACACATATAATTTATTTTTTTGATTAATAAATTTTATAAAATTTAAAATCAAATTTTTTGATATATGGAAATAAAACTCTAATTTGTCTTTTTCAGATAGATTAAGATATTTAATTTTTGTATCATATTTATTTCCTTTAAAACAATATTCTCTGTATGAAATTTTTTTTTTAATTATGTCATTTAAATAATTTTTTATACCTCTTCGTGCCTCTACAAAATCTCTTATTTGCAGAGTTCCTACGGGATAAAAATTCTGTAAATTTTTTTTATAAAAGTAAACACTTCTTTCCCAGTCATAGACTGTAAATGGGCTTTTTATACAATGATCAATATGACCTTTTATATCATATATCATCAAATGTAATACTAGATCATTTTTATTTTTATTAAACTTAAGTGGTCCAAATGTAGAATTAATAATTAAATTTTTTTTTTTTAAAATATTTTTAATATTAATTTTTTTTATTAATTTAATGTATCTGTCAAAGATGTTTTTATTTAATTTTTTTGTTATTATTATAATGTCTAAATCACTTACACTTTTAAAATTATCTTTATCAATAAAAGATCCAACAAAAGTTATACTTAATAGATCCTCTAAATTTTTTAATCTTAATATACTTTTTTTTAATACTTTATTTCTTAATGAATTACTTATTTTAAACATTATACTTCGCAGATTGAAACTTAACTATTTCAGCTGCTGGATTTCTACTAGATAAAATTGCTGAATTTGAAACTACATCATCAACATTTAATATTTTAACAATATTTTTATCAATACCTCCATCAACACATATTCTAAAATCTTTTCTAAATTTAACATTATTAAAATATTCTATGTAATCAAAAGCTTTAAAATTAAATTTTTGCCCTGAAAAGCCTGGGTCATCAATTGATAAAATTAATAGATATGAGGCTTGTTTTAATATTTTTAATATTTTTTTTGGTGGTGTTCTTAGAGTTATTGCAACTCCAAATTTTTTATTCTTCGCTAAAATTTTTTTTCTAATTTTATTCAAATTTTCATTTATTTCGCAATGTATAAAGATTATATCTGAGTAATCTATTACCTCATTTAAAATTTTAGTTGGTTTTTTTGACATAATGTGTGTTTGTATTTCATGATTAGGCCAAGTCCTTTTTATATTAGACAAAACTGAAATTTCATTTTTAAGATTATTTTTTGAAAAACTTTTATCAACTATATCAATATGAATAAAATTAGAATTATTTCCAATTATATTAAAAATTTTTTTTATGTTAATTTTTTTATCTAAATAAAAAGCTATACCTACTTTTTTAAAATCACTAAATGAAAATTGTCTATGGAAAAAATAACCTATAATAAAAAAACCTCCAGATGTTAAAAGTCTAGTAGCTTCATAAGAAAAATTTTTTACAAATAAATGGTTGCCAAATACTTTTTGAAAAAACCATGAAAAAAAAGAAATTATGAAGAAAAATATAAAGGCCCTGATGATTTTTGATCTATGAATTTCAAAATTATAAAAAAAATTAAAATAAAATGCAAAAATAATACCTACCAAAAGAGCAAAAAAATCAGCTAAATCTTTATTAAAATTTAATAAATTTAAAAAATTATAAGTTATCAGTTCAAGTAATATTGATAAGAATCCAATTAGTACAAATATATTAAAAAATCTAAATTTATTTATTATATTAAGTGTGTTTATAAAGTTTTCTTTTTTTTTGGTTCTCATTAATTTTGTCCATAATAAGATTTTTTCCCATGCTTTCTATTGTAGTGCTTTTTATGAAGTTCAATTGGAATTTTTTTAATATTTTTTTTTAATAATTCCGAGTTAAATGCTAGTTTTGCTATAAACTCAATTGCAATAGCATTTTCCATTGCAAGTTTAGATGATGAGGCCCAAGATAGAGAACCGTGATTAGCAATTAAAATTCCAGGAATATCCTTTGCATCCAGGCTCAATTTTTTTAATTTTTTAATAATAGAAGTGCCAATTTCCTTCTCATAATTTAATCTAATACTTTTTTTATCAAGTAATTTTGTTACTGGTATTTCATTTGGATAATAATCAGCATGAGTTGTGCCATAGCAAGGAATTGATCTTCCACTTTGTGCCCATGATGTGGCATATAAAGAATGTGTATGAATGATTGAATTAATGTTTTCATATTTTTTATAAATTGATAAATGGATATTTAAATCAACACTAGGTTTAAGACCTGAAACTAATTTTTCATTATCAATATTAACTACAGAAATATCCTTATAAGTTATTTTTTTTAAATTAGCCCCACTAGGTTTTATATAACACAAATTTTTATTACGGATGCTTGCATTACCAAATTGATTAATTTGTAAATCAGAAAAATATAATTCTTTATTTATACGGAAAGTTTCAAGTAAATATTTTTTCATAAATAATAAAAATTATTTTATGATATTTTTCTTAAGATCAAAAGCTTCCATAAGTTCATTCCATTCTCTTTTTGAAAGTCCTGAATTTTCAATATTAATATTTTCACCTTTTATAAGCTTTTGAAGTACTAATTTTCCTTTTGCAGATATTTCAGTACCCCCTACCCTATAGTCCATAAAAGCTTCATAGGTAATTGGTGTCCATTTTTTTAAAGTTTCTAACATTATATCTGCATACACTCTTATTTCATACTGCGCATGATGATCTGCTCTTAATCTTAAAAAATTCATTAAGTTTAATAAATCAGTTTTCCAATACCATTGAGTATATG